>Ga0190272_10000050_pt1 | contig 90558 bp, 67 predicted proteins | sample Popmic504T_FD_133746 | JGI IMG/M metagenome (GOLD analysis project Ga0190272, IMG submission 133746) | Populus adjacent soil microbial communities from riparian zone of Shoshone River, Wyoming, USA - 504 T | ecosystem: Environmental > Terrestrial > Soil > Riparian zone | place: USA: Wyoming... | reverse complement strand
TCCTGATTTTGGTAGCCTATTTCCTGTTTAAGCTTACTGTTGAATGGTATCAATGTAGCGTCTCACGCACGGACCTCCGGGCGTCAAAGGTCGATTACGCGTCCGCATGGGTAGTGTTTATCGCTGCTTTAACGCTTTACATTGGACAAGCAATTAGTAACGTACAGTTTGCGGATACTCTCCAAGATAGCGGAAAGACGTATAGTTTCGTTGCGGGCATTTCAGCAGGGATGGGGATTGCGGCCATTCCCTACACACTTTGGCAGTTCAGGCGATTCCAAGAGAAAGGGCTACTAAAGTTGCGGATTTCTGTGAGCAGTTTTTTTTTCCTCTTTTGCATTGTTGGTCTTTGGCTTAATAGACCTATTGATCTTGCTCTTGTGTTGCTCGGATCCATGAGCGGGTTCATCATCTTCTCCGTTCCAGCAATAATCATGGAACGACCTTGGCGGCTATTCGTCAAGAAGCGAGCTTAGTGCTTGAGTGAAGGGCTCCGTGGCAGTTTCCTAGAAACACCCCCAATCACCCCACTACCCGATTTCGTTTGCTATTGACACCCGCCCACCACTTTTGATATTCAATCCGCGCTCAAAAAGCCGCTTCGGGACTCACGACTCGAGCCTCCGCCGCACGCGACCTCGATCCCAAGCCCTGAAGCCATCCAAGGGACGCTCATTTAAGCAACGCTAATTGAAATTTGCCCGATTTTGGGCGGTATTTCCGTATCCAAGGGCCGCCGCAGAAGTTTCCTGCTGCTCCCGGGATCACAACCTGAGCTCAGTAGAGTCTCTATTGGCGCCAGTGCACCACATCCTGAAGTCAGGTTAGGTGCTGTCGGCGCCGGTAGACCATACACCGCATTCAATGGACCGTATCGCGGTGTCGGTAGGACTCCTCCCGACGTCAATGTATGACGTGCGCCAGCCAAAGTTTTATGTACTGCTCGCCCCATCTTTCACTGGGAGTGGCACCGCGCTATTCCCTCACTCTAACTCCGAGGCGTAAACCTCATTTACTAATAGGAGACAAACGATATGTCATCTGACTACATCCCCAGCTCAGACGCTGAATTCGGCGGCTGGCTTAACAACTTCATTACTAACGCCAACGCGAATCTCGCGGATCTCGGTTTAGTCGCGGCCGATCTCGCGCCTGCCCAAGCCGCGCTTACAACCTGGAACACGGCTTACTCCAATAATCTAGCGCAGCAGGCGGCGGCTAAAGGTTCAAGAGAAACGAAGGACACAGCTCGCGCGGATGCCGAAGCCATCGTTCGGCCTCTGGTTCAACTACTCAAAGCGCGGGGATCGGTGAGCGATGCACAACGGCAGTCGCTCGGCGTCCCCACGCGTGCCACGACCCGCACCGCGGTAGGCGAGCCGATCAGCAGGCCGTTGGGAACGGTCGACACCAGCCAGCGTTTGCAACACACGATCTCATTTGTGGACGACCAAACGCCCAACAGTCGCGCCAAGCCGAGTGGAATTGTAGGTTGCGAAGTGTGGGTGAAAGTCGGAGGCGTGGCGCCGGTCGATCCGAGTGAACTTAGTTACCTCGCCACGGATACGCGGACGCCTTACATGGCGACGTTTAATGGCGACGACGGCGGCAAGACTGCCTACTACATGCTGCGTTGGGTTAACACGCGCGGCGAGCGCGGGCCGTGGAGCCAAACGGTAGCGGCGACGATCACCGCGTAGTTTGCCAACAGTAAGTCAGAACCGGGAGCGATAGCGACCGGGTATTAAGGTTCGCTTCAATATTGTTGCGAGCGTACTACCCGGTCACTACCGCTCCCGGTTCTGAATTAATCTAGCTCCGCGCGCTTCCCTATTTCGTGCCCTTGAGGCGGCGGTTGAAGAAATCAATCAGGAGCGGAAGAAATTCAGAGCGTGGGATGCCGTGAGCGGCGTTTGGAAACAATTTAATCTCAAAGTCTTTCTTTAGTTCCTTCAAACGGTCACGCAGAAGCAGAGCCTGACTCACCGGCACATTCTCATCTTTTTCACCGTGCAGAATTAACACTGGAGCTTGCAGCCGATCCATTTGCAACACTGAAGATCGCTCCTTGATAGCTTCTTCAGTCATCCCCGATTCTCGTTTCATGTTTGCGGTGATGCCTTCGATCTTTATTTCGTCGTAAGCTCGCTTGAAATCGTAAACTCCGGCGCCCAGAACCACCGCCTTGAGACCTTTGAGTTTCACTGCCAGTAGCGAGGCTGCCATTCCGCCTCGCGAGTATCCGAAGATTCCCATCTTTTCTGAATCGACGAATTTCTCCTGCTTGAGTTTATTGAATCCTAACGTGAGTGCCTCGATGGTTTTTGGCCCGACGTAGTCAGCTTTGCCGGTGGACTTCCCCCATCCCGGCTGCGTAACCGCAACGCTCGCAATACCCTCCGCCGCCAGTATTCTTCCCAGGTGAATATAGTCTCCGGCTCTACCTTGATAACCGGGCACCAGCAGGACCCCGGGATATTTGCCGTCAGCTTCCGGCCGGAAAGTGAGCGCCTCAAGATTCGTGCCCTCGAAAGGATAATCCGACTTGCAGATCCTGGCGCTCGCTATTGTGACGCAGCCGTCTTTTTCAATTGCTTCGAGGAGTGCTTTCTGATCTGGCTGTTGCGCGAAAACAGTCGCGCAACAGAAGGCACAGGTAAGTACGACGAAGAGTAATCGCGGCTTCATGGTTTTTCCTCACGAAGTTTCTTTGCAGCCGCACGTCGCTTTCCAACCATCACATCCAGGTTCGGATCGAGCTTCAAGCTCTGGCTGAAATCCTTTTCCGCCTCTTCGTCTTTACCCATCTGCGTCAAGATTGCGCCACGATCAATATGAGAAAGCGCCATACCGGGCTGGATTTCAATCGACTGGTTAAAATCGGCCAGAGCTGCGCTTAGATCCCCACGTTTCTGTGAGAGGCGCCCGCGCACTTCGAAAAAGTAGAAGAGCGGGTATAGCTCGATCGCCTTATTTATATCGTTGAGGGCTTCCTGAGAGTTGCCCTTTTTTTCGTGAGCGTTTGAGCGCGCTGAATAAGCGGCTCCTACGTTTGGCAGATACTCCATTTGCTCTGGAGTCATCATCGCGGATGCCTTCTGATTCCTGATAGGCATCATATCAATGCGCGTCTTTACTTTCGGATCACCCGGTTTGGAAGTGGCGGTTCCCTGAATCATCGGAGAATAGGTGTCGTTCGCGCGAATGCGCCGGGCCTCTTTGTCGGGGGCAGTTCCCTCGCGCTCTTTTTCCTCGTATGCGTTGATGACTGCGGTGTAATCAGCGAGCGCTCCTTCTTCGTCACCCAACTGCTGGCGGGCGTTGGCGCGGGCCAGGTAATAACGAATCCGAGTCGGTTCCGCAGCAATCGCATTGTTGAAATCAAGCTGCGCCCCGGCAGGATCCCGGAGCAGCATTTTTAACTCTCCACGATCAGCGAAGGCCTCTGCCGACTTCTCACCGTGAACAATTGCATTATCAAGGTCGCTTAAAGCGCCTTTAGAATCTCCCTTCAACATGCGAAGACGGCCACGCCTCGCATAAGCTTTGCTCAAGTTGGGATCTATGAAGAGCGCTTTATCCAGATCAGCCAGGGCAGGATCCAATTGGCCAGTCATCACTCGCAGCTCACTGCGGAAGGCATAGAAGATGGCGACATCAGCCTTTGATTCGATGGCCTTATCGAGAGAAGAAAGTGCTCCGTCGAGATCACCCGCTTTGAACTTTAGAGCGCCTTCACGGTAGTGATCATCAGCAGATCGTTGCGCGACGGCAGCTGGCGCCGCAACTGAAAGGACCATCAGGAGGATGAAGAGTGAAGTGAGCTTTGACATGCGATCTCCTTGGACAGGAATGGGGCTGAAGGGTTTGGATGAACGCTATTCTGAAAACTTGAATCAACTGCCCGGCTTCTGTAACACATCCCGCAGCGCCAGATCCAGTTGTGAATACTTAAACTCGTACCCGCCCGCCTTCAATCGCTCCGGGTCCACTTTTTGGCTCGAGAGCAGTAACGCATCCGCCATCTCTCCAAATACCAACCGCACACCAAAAGCCGGAATCGGAAATATTGTGGGACGCGAAAGCGCATGGCCCAGTGCTTTGGTAAACTCCGCATTCGTTACCGGGTTCGGCGCGACGAAATTAACCGGGCCTCGAAGCGAATCGTTTTCCAGCGCGAATCTGATTGCTCCAATAACATCGTCGAGCGCAATCCAACTCATCCACTGTTTGCCGTTGCCGACTTTGCCGCCGACGCCCATCCGGAATGGCGGCAACATCTTTGCCAGCGCGCCGCCTTCTTTGTCGAGAATAATTCCGAAGCGCGCGTTTACTGTGCGGATTCCCTTCTCCTTCGCGTGTGAGGTTGCCTTCTCCCAGGCAGCGCAAACGCCGGCCAGAAAATCATCGCCGGGGGCGCTCTGCTCAGTCAGCACTTCATCGCCACGGTTTCCGTAATAACCGATCGCTGACGCTGAAATGAGTGTCTTTGGAGGATTGGTGAGGTTCGCGAGGGCGTCGCTCAGGAGCTGCGTTCCCCGGGTGCGGCTCTCCAGAATCCTTTTCTTCTTTTCGTCCGTCCAGCGTCCTTCGGCGATGCTCTCCCCGGCCAGGTGAACCGCTGCGTCAAGGCCCTCGAGGCGCGCCAGCGCGATACTGTACCGGTCCGGACTCCACTCAATTTCAGACTCATCGCGCGGAGCGTTTCTGACAAGTCGAAAGATTTCATGGCCATCGCTTTTGAGCGACTTGATTAGCGCTTTGCCGACAAGTCCGTGTGATCCGCTGATTAGGATTCGCATTTATTCAACCCAATTCTGGAAATTCGTGGCACGCGCATCTTGCGCGTGGTTCACGGGCGGGACGCCCGTGCCACTATGCCTTGCTTCGCTCATTGGCAACTTTGAGTTTCTCTTTCCCAGGGAACGCGGTAGAATCGCGGCCGACTCCGGTCATGATTCCGTTCGGCACAATTGAAAGCCTGCGCTTTCTTAGTTCTGTTCTGACATTTATATTAGCAGACTGTCGTCATTCATCTCCCTTTGACCGGTCCGCTCCTTTCGTTCGACAAAATTTCAGGTCGGCATCTCTAACGACGGATCGTAACTTTAAGTGCTTCGCCCTCGACGTTATTTCTTCGTTCTCATCGCCGCGGTCGCCCTCTGCGCCATCGGCTGGCAGAGCGCGCGCATGCAGAGTCCCCTGCGGCGAATCACTAACACCCCAGAGAACGGCAAGAGTCTGAGTCCGACAATCAGCGGCGACGGCCGCATCGTCGCCTTTGAATCAACTGAAGACATCGCGAATGCCGGCGGCGCCGAAGGCTTCCGCGCCATACGGGCAAATGTCTCCGTGGATCCGCCAACGTTTCTCCAAATGGGCGGGGCTCGTGCGCCAGCCCCGGCCATTTCCCAGGACGGCTCGCGCATCACTTTTGCCGCAAAAGAAAATCCGCTCGGCACCAACAACGATTTCAACTCCGAAATTTTTCTCTATGATGGCGCCAAGCTCAACCAGATAACCATCACAACGCCGGGCGACGCCTCTTTGCGCGGTGTGAACGGAAACTTTCTTCCCTCCATTTCCGACGACGGTCGATATATTGCCTTTTCGTCAAACCGAAACCTGACCAGCCAAAATGCCGACGGCAATTTTGAAGTTTTTGTTTACGACACCGTAGCCGCGAGCTTTGTCCAAGCTACGAACTCAACGAACATCGTCGGTTTCACTGATGCCAAGATTAGCGGCGACGGACTCAGCCTCTTCTATATTCGAGACACCGGCCTGACGCCGAGCGCGAATCGTGATCTCGTCAGGCAAAACCGCCAGACGCTTTTTGTGATTGGTTTGCTGGCGACTAACGCTCCCAAACTCAGTCTCACTTACGGCCGAGCTGTTAGCGACGATGGCCTGCGCGTCGTTTGGTCTGCAGAAACTGCACCCGATTCCAGCCAGGTATTTCTCTGGGATGGACGCAATGGCGTTACGCGACAGATCACGACGCTTGGCGAACGCGTTACCGAAGTCCCGCTGCATCCATCAATCAGTGGCGACGGCTCTCGCATCTCGTTTGCGACGCGCCGAACCGTGATGCCGGGTAATTCGGACAACAGCATTGAGCTTTACTCCTTCGACCTTCCCAGCGGGACCATGTCGCGGGTCACAAACGCACCAGTCACTGCAGATGGTTTTGACGGCAGCCGTCGGGAAGTCGAAATCATTTCTTCCCTAAACGATGACGGGTCAGTAATCGCCTTTAACTTTCCGCGCATTCTTTCGGGCGCTGTGGCCAACGCGGATTTCGTTAACAACTCTGAAATCTATGTCACCGGTACGGCGCCTCGACCAACTTCCGGAACCCTGACGGTTCTCAATGGCGCTTCGTTTGGACATGAACCGGCAACCACTGAAGCCGTGGCGCCTGACAGCGTCGCCGTGGCCCGCGGCGGTGCGCTAGCGTTTCGCTCGGAACAGTCTCAGCCGACTGCCGGTGTTTATCCCACAACCGTGGCCGGAACAACCGTCACGGTCAACGGTCGCAGCGCGCAGATCTTTTTCGTCTCACCGTCACAAGTTAATTTTCATGTTCCGCCGGCCACGGAATTAGGAACAGCCGAGGTCGTCGTTACAAATTCGGACGGCTTTCAAAGTCGCGGTACTGTTCCCGTTCTCAATGGCGCGCCCGGTGTATTTACGAAGAGCGGCGACGGTCTTGGCGAAGGCGTGATTCTCGATGCCAACACGCTGATGCCCGGCCCTTTTGATCCGACCGGGGGCAACCTGCGTTTGATCGTCTTTGCAACCGGGACACGTCGCGCTACCACCGTTACGGTTACCGCCGGCAGCCGCGCGTTGACGGTCGAATCCATTGCGCAAAATCCCGAGATGCCGGGTATGGATGAGATTCATGTCCTCGTGCCGGCGGACCTTCGAGGTGTCGGGAAGGTCGAACTGATCGTGACCGCTGATGGTCGCGACAGCAATCCGGTGATTGTCGAGTTTATCGGCGACGCGCGCCGAGACGTGCTCATTAACGAATTCCTGGCAGACCCTGCAGCCAGTACCACCGACCCAACAGTGGGCGACGCGAATCGCGACGGCGTGCGCAGCGCTTCTCAGGACGAATTTGTCGAGTTGGTTAACACCACCGTTAACGACATCGACATCAGCGGCTACCGAATCTTCAGTCGTGGGACCGGCGCCGACGTTCAGCGCCACGTGTTCGCCGCGGGCACAGTGCTGCGCTCGTGTAGCGCAATGGTTGTCTTTGGCGGCGGCACCACCAGCTTCAATCCAAACGATCCGGCATTCGGCGGCGCGCAGGTGGTGGAGGCTTCATCAGGTGGGCTGTCGTTGGGTAACGCCGAGGGCGCGATAACGCTGCAGGACCAGTCAGGCGCGATCGTCAACCTCGTAGCATACGGCGGTTCTTCCGGAATCGAAGCGGACAACGACCAATCCGTGACGCGTTCGCCGGACATCACCGGCAACTTCGCACAACATCTGGCTGCCAGCGGCGGCGCGCGTCCATACAGCCCGGGCACGCAGATCAATGGCGCACCGTTTAGTTCGTGTACTCCGGCAGTTGCCCGCGTCGAAGTATTGCCCGCCACAGCCACGATCGACGCCGGCGCGCAGCAGCAGTTCACCGCCAAAGCGTTCGACGGTTCAAACAACGAAATTCCCGGGGTGATCTTCACCTGGCAATCGAGCAACACTGCCGTAGCCACTGTGGATCAAAACGGACTGGCTAACGGAATCTCGGCAGGCACGTCAGAAATTCGCGCTACCGGTCGCGGGGTGCAGTCGCCTCCGGCCACGCTGACGGTTAATCCAGTCGCTCCGCCAAACGTCGTTATTAACGAAGTCGACTCGGATCAAACTGGAACTGACACTGCAGAGTTCGTTGAGATTTACGATGGCGGGACCGGCAACATTTCGCTAACGCGGCTGGTCGTCGTGTTCTACAACGGTGGCGACGATATGTCGTATGCCGCATTCGATCTTGATGGGTTCAACACCAATGCCAACGGTTACTTCACCCTCGGAAGCGCTGCTGTCCCCGGTGTTGATCTCGTCTTTGCCGATGGGCTGATGCAAAACGGACCGGACGCAGTCGCGGTCTATGTTGGCAACGCCTCAGACTTCCCCAACGGCACGCCAGTTACCACCACGAATCTGATTGATGCCCTGGTCTACGACACGAATGACGCTGACGACGCGGGGTTGCTCACTTTGCTGAATCCAGGTCAGCCGCAGGTCAATGAAGACACCGCTGGTAATGGCATTTCAAACTCGAATCAGCGATGCCCGAATGGCTCGGGTGGCCCACGCAACACGTCAACCTACAATCAGTTTGTGCCCACTGCTGACGCAGCAAATGTTTGCGCTGCGGTCGCGCCTACGCTTTCTATCAATGATGTTTCTGCGAACGAAGGCAACAGCGGCACTACCACGTTCACATTCACTGTCAGCCTCTCGTCGCCTGCGCCCGCTGGTGGCGTCACGTTTGATATTGCCACTGCCGACAGCACGGCGACGGTCGCGGATAACGATTACGTGGCGAAGGGTCTGACGGCCCAGACAATCGCCGCGGGCGCACAGACTTATCAATTCACAGTCGACGTCAATGGCGACGCGACGGTTGAACCGAATGAGACTTTCCTCGTTAACGTTACCAACGTGACTGGCGCCACGATGGCCGATGGTCAGGGTGTCGGTACGATTCAAAACGACGACAGCCCAACCGTCAGCATCAGCGATGTCTCAGCAAATGAGACCAATAGCGGGTCGACGACGTTCACGTTCACCGTCACATCTTCCCTACCCGCGCCCGCAGGCGGCATCACTTTTGATATCGCCACTGCCGACGGCACGGCGACTGTCGCCGATAACGATTACGTAGCCAGGAGCCTGATCGCACAAACGATTCCTGCGGGTAATACCACTTACACCTTCGACGTTACCGTCAACGGCGACGCCAACGTGGAAGGCAACGAAACTTTCTTCGTCAACCTCAGCAATGTTGCCGGCGCGACCGCCACTGACAGTCAAGGCTTGGGAACGATTCAAAACGATGACGGCGCGTTATTGGTTATCAGCCAGATTTACGCCGGCGGCGGAAATGCCGGCGCGCAGTTCACCAACGACTTTGTCGAGATCTTCAATCGCGGCACTACTACGGTGAATTTCGCGTCAACGCCCTTCTCGGTGCAATACGCCGCTGCGACATCTACATCCGGGTTTAGCAAACTCGATTTGACCTCAGGTTCGGTTGCCCCTGGACAGTACTTCCTCGTGCAACTTGGTGGCGGCGCAAATGGAGTTGCGCTACCGACTCCTGACGCAACCGGCACGATTGCGATGGCCGCAACCGCAGGAAAAGTAGCTCTTGTCAACGGCACGACAACTCTTGCCGCCAGCGGCTGTCCTTTGTCTTCGACAGTGGCTGACTTTGTTGGCTATGGAACTACGGCTAACTGTTTTGAAGGCACTGCTCCGGCTCCTGCGCCGAGCAACACCACCGCCGATTACCGCAAAGCCGGCGGCTGCACTGACACAAATGACAACGCTGCGGATCTGTTTGCTTCGGCTCCCTCGCCACGCAACACCAGTTCGCCGCTGAACAATTGTGTCGCCGGCGCTCCACCAAATCTTTCGATAAATGACGTAACTGTTCTCGAAGGCAACAGCGGCACGACGACAGCGACGTTTACCGTTAGTCTGTCTGCCCCAGCCCCTTCCACGGATGTCGTCTTCGATATCGCCACGCAGGACAACACAGCCACGACCGCAAACAGCGATTACGTTTCGAAGACGCTGACCACCCAGGTAATCCCCGCCGGACAGCTGACATATACATTCACCGTAAACGTCAACGGCGATGCTGTGGTCGAACCTGACGAGTCGTTCTTTGTGAATGTCACCAATGTTTCGGGTGCTACCGTCACGGATGGCCAAGCTATTGGGACAATTCAAAACGACGATCTGCCTACGTTGACGATCAACGACGTAACGCAGAATGAAGGTAATGGTGGAACTTCGATATTCACCTTCACCGTGAGCTTGTCGACGGCGGCGCCAACGGGCGGGGTCACGTTTGATATCTCCACCCAGGACAACACCGCGACCGCTGCGGACAACGATTACGTGTTGCGCAGCCTGACTTCGCAAACAATTGCGGCCGGCAACACGACCTACACTTTTGATGTCACGGTAAATGGCGACACCGCTATCGAACCGAACGAAACCTTCTTCGTAAATGTGACGAATGTTTCAGGGGCCACTGTCGTAGACGGACAGGGTCAGGGCACGATCCAAAACGACGATAGTCCAAACCTGAGCATCAACGACGTCTCGGCAGTCGAAACCAATAGCGGCACGACAATATTCACGTTTACCGTGACTTCTACGTTGCCTGCCCCTGCCGGCGGTATCACCTTTGACATCGCCACTGCCGACGGCACTGCGCAGGACGATGATCCGGCCACTGAAGATAACGATTACGTGGCACGCGCGCTGACCAGTCAGACAATTCCGGCCACGCAAACCACCTACACTTTCGATGTCACCGTAAACGGCGACTCTGTCATCGAGCCGGACGAGACTTTCTTCGTTAATATCAGCAACGCTTCCGGTGCGACCATTAGTGATGCGTCAGGCACAGGGACCATTCTTAACGACGACACACCGGATTTGGTGATCAGTCAGGTTTACGCGGGGGGCGGAAATGCTGGTGCGCAATACACCAACGACTTTGTTGAGATATTTAACCAGGGGGCCACGACGGTTGATTTCGCAACCACGGCGTTCTCCGTGCAGTATGCCGGCGCTACCGGCACTTTCGGTTCGAACAAAGTTGATTTAACCTCCGGCACGATCGCCCCGGGCCAGTATTTCCTGATCCAACTTTCGAGCGGCGGAGCAAATGGTTCGCCTTTGCCGACTCCGGATGCCGCCGGCTCGATCGCGATGGCTGCCACTGCCGGCAAAGTCGCGTTGGTCCTCGGAACAACGGCCCTCAGCGGCTCAGCCTGTCCATTGACGGCAAACGTGGTTGATTTCGTAGGGTATGGCACTACGGCCGACTGCTTCGAAGGTTCTGGTCGCGCCCCCGCGCCGAGTAACACGACGGCTGACTTCCGCAGGAACGGCGGCTGCACGGACACGAACGACAACGCTGCCGACTTCCTTGTCTCGGTTCCCTTCCCGCGCAATACAGGTTCGCCGTTGAACAATTGCGTAGCGGGTGCGCCTCCGAATATCACGATTGCTGACATTGCTATTGCGGAAGGCAACAGTGGAACTACAACGGCAACCTTCACCGTAAGTCTGTCGGCGCCGGCGCCGGCGACCGATGTTACTTTCGATATAGCCACTGCCGATGGCACTGCGCAGGATGACATTCCGGCCACGGAAGACAATGACTACGTGGCGCGCACACTAACGACTCAGGTGATTCCAGCGGGTCAGACAAGCTACACCTTCACGGTTACCGTCAATGGCGATGTTGTCATCGAAAACGATGAGACGTTCCTCGTAAACGTCACCAACGCCTCCGGCGCAACCATCACGGACGGCCAGGCAACGGGGACGATTCAAAACGACGACCAGCCTGCTTTGACAATCAACGACATCTCGCAGAACGAGACCAACGCGGGGACGACGACGTTTACCTTCACCGTCAACCTGTCCGCTCCAGCGCCCACCGGCGGCGTGGCTTTTGATATTGCTACTGCTGACGGGACGGCGCAGGACGACAATCCGGCAACCGAAGATAACGATTACGTCGCTCAGACCCTGACGTCGCAAACAATCAGCGCTGGTAATACCACGTACACGTTCAACGTAACGGTTAACGGCGACGTGAACATCGAACCGAGCGAAACGTTCTTCGTCAACGTTACCAACGTGACCGGAGCAACCGTGGCCGATGGCGCCGGTCAGGGCACAATTCTGAACGACGACAGTCCATCGTTGAGCATTGCTGATGTCTCCGCAAACGAAACTAACACCGGCACAACGACGTTCACGTTCACCGTCACATCATCGCTGCCTGCTCCGGCCGGCGGCATCACGTTCGATATCGCCACCGCCGATGGCACTGCACAGGACGACGTCCCGGCAACCGAAGACAACGACTACGTTGCGAAGGTCTTGACCAGCCAGACGATTCCGGCGACGCAAACTACCTACACCTTCGACGTTACCGTCAACGGCGATACCTTCGTCGAGGCGGATGAAACGTTCCTGGTCAACATTACCAATGCTACCGGAGCCGACGTTTCAGACGGATCGGCAACTGGAACAATCGTGAACGACGACGTAGCTAATGTTGTAATCAGCCAAATCTACGGGGCCGGCGGAAACGTTGGGGCAACTCATCAAAACGATTTCATCGAAATCTTTAATCGCGGAACCACTACGGTGAATCTGGCGGGTTGGTCCGTGCAGTATGTCGCAGCAACCGGAACTGGAACATGGTCCGTGACAGGTCTTTCCGGAATGATTGTGCCAGGACAGTACTATCTGGTTCAGGAAGGCGGCGGTGCGAACGGTAGCCCGCTTCCGACGCCGGACGCTACGGGTACAATCGGAATGGCGGCAACTGCCGGTAAGGTCGCGCTGTTGAATAATGGCGTTGCGTTGACCGGAGGTTGCCCCTCGAGCGCGAACATCATCGACCTCGTGGGTTACGGCACGACCGCTAACTGTTTCGAAGGCAGTGGACCAGCGCCGGCCCCGGGTACGACCACTGCGGATTTCCGGAAGGTTGGTGGCTGCACCGACACTAACGACAACGCGGCCGATTTCCTGACGGCCACGCCCGCGCCGCGCAACACCGCATCGCCGCTTAACGACTGCAACGCACCACCCAATCTGACGATCGACAATGTTTCAGTCACTGAGGGCAACGGCGGCACAGTCGTGGCAGCGTTCACTGTCAGCCTGTCTTCGCCGGCTCCGGCAGGTGGCGTCACGTTTGACATCGCCACTCAAAACGACACTGCGACTACGGCCGACAACGACTACGTGCTGAATTCTCTTACCTCCCAAACAATCACCGCCGGCAATTCGTCGTACACGTTCAACGTTACCGTTAACGGCGACCTGAATGTGGAGCCGGATGAAACGTTCTTCGTCAATGTGACCAACGTCACGGGCGCGACGATAGTTGACGGCCAGGGTTTAGGAACTATTTTGAACGATGACAGCGCAGCCGTTCCCACGCTTTCAATCAATGATGTGACGCTGAGTGAGGGCAATGCGGGAACGACAACGTTCGCGTTTACCGTCAGTCTGACAACTGCGGCCCCAGCGGGTGGCGTTACTTTTGATATTTCCACTGCCGACGGGACTGCGCAGGATGACAATCCGGCAACTGAAGACAACGATTACGTCGCTCAGACCCTGACGTCACAAACAATCACGGCCGGGAATACGACCTACACGTTTAACGTTACGGTTAATGGCGACGTTGTGGTCGAACCAGGTGAAACTTTCTTTGTTAACGTCACAAACGTGACCGGCGCCACGCTGGGTGATGGACAGGGACTCGGAACGATTCAGAACGACGACTCAGCCGCGTCTCCCGGTGCAATAGTGATCAGCCAGGTTTACGGCGGCGGTGGTAATGCCGGCGCTACTTTCACTCACGACTTCATCGAACTCTTTAATCGTGGCGGGACAGCGGTTGATGTCACTGGTTGGTCAGTGCAGTACAACTCAGCCGCGGGTGCGGGAGCTTTCCAGGTGACCCCAATCTGCCCGACCGGCCCATGTCTCATCCAACCGGGACAATATTTTCTGGTCCAGGAAGCTTCGAATGCGGCGGTGGGCAGTCCTTTACCCACACCGAACGCGACCGGCACGATCATTATGGCGGCGACCGCCGGCAGAGTGGCCCTGGTTAATAACACGACCGCAATCGCAGCCAGTGCCACATGTGCCACCCAATTGGCCGCCGCTGTTGATTTCGTAGGCTACGGGACCACTGCCGCTTGCTTTGAAGGTGCGGCTCCAGCTCCGGCACCGAGCGCCACAAACTCCGACCAACGCGCGGCCAACGGCTGCACTGATACCAACGTGAACTCGGCCGACTTCGCTACTGGCGCGCCGAATCCGCGCAACACGAGCTCGCCGCTGAACGTTTGTTCAGGTCCTGAGCCTCAGCCCGAGAAACCCAGCCAGAGCGCAATGAACAACTGGATCATTCCAGCCCTCAAGCCCGTCATCTTCGTAGTCTTCGGGCCTTAAACTGGCGTCCTATTCCTTCCTTCCTTCGTACAAATCGCGAAAGAAGCTCCTTCTATCCTGGGAGCGCGGGCGTCCCCCCCAATGAGCGCGAAGCGCGAACTCATTTCATCTGTGTAGTTCCCGGGCGATCATATGGCGAGCGGTTGCGGGCGAGACGCCGGCGCTCCCAGCGAGGAGCAGGCCCGTTGATGCGAAAGCAACGGGGTCGGGCAGCTATACTTTTCGGACACCGTACGCTACTTTGTGCCGCATTAACCCGCAGCCCTAAGTGAGATTCAAAGTTGAGAGCCAAAGTGAGTTCAGAGTGAATATGAAAAGCCTTTCCTTACTGGTCTCGTTGCTGATTACGATTGCCGCTGCGCACACCTCAGTGGCGCAGGCACGCGTGGGCCAGCGCCAGTCCCCTACCCAAAAAGCTTCGCTGACACCCGCCCGCGTTCGTGCGGAATTTCTGCACGCCTGGAACGGTTACAAGAAGTACGCCTGGGGCCACGACGATCTAAAACCCCTGAGCAAGACGCATCACGATTGGTACGCGGAGCCGCTGCTGATGACGCCGGTCGATGCGCTCGACACCATGATCCTCATGGGCTTGAACGACGAGGCGACGAAGACTCGAAAGCACATAACCGCGAACCTTAATTTTGACAAAGACATCTACGTGCAGAATTTCGAGATCACGATCCGGCTGCTGGGCGGATTGCTCTCGAGTTACCAGATGACCGGCGACAAGCGACTGCTCGCGCTCGCGGAAGATCTCGGCAACCGCCTCCTGCCCGTCTTCGAATCACCCACCGGCTTACCGTATCGATACGTGAATCTCAAGACCGGAAAGGTTCGCGACGCGCGCACCAACCCCGCCGAAGCAGGAACGTTGCTGGTCGAGTTTGGCACCCTCAGCAAACTCACAAATCGTCCCGTGTTCTATGAAAAAGCGAAGCGCGCGTTAGTTGAGATTTACAAACGCCGCTCGCCAATTGGTTTAGTCGGCACCTGGATCAATGTGGAAACCGGAAAGTGGGTAAACACTGACAGCCACATCAGCGGTGCCATCGATAGTTACTACGAATATCTCCTCAAGTGCTGGCTGCTGTTTGATGACGAAGATTGCCGAAAGATGTGGACCGACAGCATTGCCGCGATCAACCGCTATCTCTCGGATAACATCGACCGCGGCGCGCGAGTCCTGAGACCCGAACGATGGTATGGTCACGCCGATATGAGCACCGGGGCGCGCACGGCGACAACCTACGGAGCCCTCGACGCCTTCTTTCCCGCAGTGCTGGCTCTTTCGGGCGACTATGATAGCGCCGCGCGTTTGCAAAGGTCTTCGGTGAAGATGTGGCGCCTGTGGGGCATAGAGCCTGAGGAGCTTAACTATAAAACCCTCGAAGTGGTTTCTCCCGGCTATCCACTGCGACCTGAAATTATCGAGTCTACTTACTATCTCCACCATTACGCGTCTCGCCCGCAGTCCTCCTATAAAAGAGGCTTAGCCCCGGCGGCAACTTATCTTCGCGAAGGCCAGGAAATGTTCGCAGACTTCGTGAAGCACTGTCGCACCGAAGCAGGCTACGCGGCTCTGGAGAGTGTGGTCACCAAGAAGCACTCTGACTCAATGCCGAGCTATCTGCTGGCAGAAACTTTCAAATACTTCTACCTGCTCAGTGCGCCACCAGCCGCGCTCGACTTTGACAACGTCATCTTCAACACTGAAGCGCACCCCATCCGGCGCACCTGGAAGTAGGACAGCCATTCCTGTCTGTCCCTGACTAAAAAAGTAATCCGCAGATTACTCTGATTTCAACCGCCTAAGCGTCGGACTGATCTGTGTAATCTGCGGATAGCTTTTTCAAGGTCTACTCCCGCGCGCGACACCTTCAAAAGAATCAAACGCCTTCACCGCATCTTCCGTAGTCGCAATCGAATCCAGATCGACAACTGCGCCGGTGTGTTGTTTTAATCGATCTGCAGCGGCAGCGATCAAATGACGATGCATATCCGACAGCGGGTGCGCGCCGCAACCTTTGAATGGCGGCGGCGGAATCGGTTTAATTTCAGGAACATCATCACGTGGCCTGTCGCGCGTAAGCACCTCGCTCACATCGTTTGCACACTTGTCTCGCTCGGTCAGATACTCGTCGTGTAGCCAGCGCTTCGACGCCGTCCTGATGACTGAAGTGTGATCAAAGACCGTGTTGCAGATGGTGCCTTGCTCGATCCAGGGTGAGATCAAAACTGTGGGCACCCGAACACCATAGCGCGTGAAATTGAATCCGCTATAGCCCGGTTGGCCTTTTTGAGGGATTCTATCGTCGGGAGCAACCGCGAAGGGCGGCGGCGTGGGCACGTGGTCGTAACACCCGCCGTGCTCATCAAAAGTGATTACGAAAAGGGTCTTGTCCCACTTCGGTCCTGCGCGCAACGCGTTGTAGAGCCTGTAGACCAGGTCCTCGCCGTATAAAACATTCGTGGCGGCTCCAGTTTCGGTAACTGCGAACGCCGGGTGCATGTCGTTTTCCGGTCCATACTCACGGCTGCACAGCATGTTTGGTTCGATGAAGGTGTAACTTGCCAGGCTTCCCGCCGCGGCATCGTTGAAAAACTGCGTGATAGGCGAAAACTTTCCGAGCGGGACAAACTCCCAGAGCTTTTCCTGAATCATCAGTGCATTGCACAAAAGCAGCGGACCGCTGTGATAAATGCGCCAGTCGATTCCGGCGCGTTCAAGCAAGTTGTAAATCGTGTCGGTTTTATTCAACAGGTAGCCGATGTCCCAGGCATGCGGTCCGGTTTTCCAACCGTTGACGACGTAGCCGGACGAAGTAGCGGCATGGACAAACGAACGGTTAGGAAACGTTTGAGTAGGCACTGAACTGAACCAGTGATCGCAAACCGCATAGGCATTGGCGAGACCGTTCATCACCGGCAATCGATCAGGAGTGAAGCAGTTCATGATCACGCCCGGGTCGGAGGCCATCGGGCTGTTGCCGCGAAACAGAGAAGCAAGTATCCGGCTGCAACCTTTCTTCGTCGCCCCAGCGGTTTCGATCGCTGCAGCGTAATTAATCACGAAGCCTTCCATGCTGGGAGATGTGGTGGGATTTGGAATCGGGTTCGGATTTGACTGGTCGTTATACATCTGCGCATAGACGTCGGCGTAAGGCTCATTAGGATCGGGATACGGGTCGATGTTTGAGGTCCCTTTGCCAACGCACGCTTTGTCATTTCCACTACCCGTTCTCGGATTGCACAAGACTTTTCCGGAAACGCCTTCAAACTTCTGCCCGCGTGGCACCTTATCGAATGGCGGCTTATTGTCCGGGTCGTAGAGCCAACCCAGAACATTGTCAAACGATCGGTTCTCGAGCATTAGCACGACGATATGGTCGATGCGGTTCAAAGCATTTTCATCTGTTGCCATGAGAGTTTTTCCTGGAGTTGATTGAGACTTCCGGCCGAAGGAACTGGCCTCACGAAATTGCGAGGTTTCGTTTACTACTTTCCGATGCGTAATGCAAGAGTTTCGCACTGGGAGCGCGGGAGTCTCGCCCGCAGTTGCTTCACCATACAACCGCCTGGCTATGCTCAACTGCCCAAAAATCCTGTTCGCGCTTCGCGCTCATTGAGGGTGGGACGCCAGCGGTCCCTACTTAACTTGCTCGCTTAAGTTCGCACCGCTTAGACTGAACGCCGATGCATTCCATTGGCGAGGCCCTCACATCGTTGCGTGAACACTTCGGATTCCCGGACTTCCGCGAGGGGCAGCGTGACGTGGTAACCGCTATTCTCGAGGGCAAGGATGCTGTGGTCGTAATGCCGACAGGAAGCGGCAAGTCTCTCTGTTTTCAACTTCCAGCCATGATGCTCGACGGCGCCACTGTCGTAGTCTCCCCGCTGATTGCGCTGATGAAAGACCAGGTAGATGCGCTTCATGCCCGCGGTCTGCCGGCTACGTTTATCAACAGTTCTATAGACGGGTCAGAACAAGGAAAACGGATCAATGGGGTGCGGCGTGGCGACTACAAATTGGTCTATGTCGCTCCGGAACGCTTCCGCAGTAACAGGTTTCTTGAAGCGCTGCAATCGTTACACATTTCCCTGTTTGCAGTTGACGAAGCCCACTGCATTTCCACCTGGGGCCACGACTTCCGTCCTGACTATCTCCGCCTGAAACAAGTGGTCCAGTCGTTAAATAGCGGCGACCAACGCGCGCAAACTCTCGCACTAACGGCCACAGCCACGCCCTACGTTCGTTCAGACATAATCGAACAACTGGGTCTGGCAAACCCGAGCACTTTTGTGAGCGGATTTGATCGGCCGAACCTGACTATCGATGTGGTCCATACGGAAAAAGATCGTGAGAAGATCGCGAGGATCAAGCGGCTCGCAAAATCCAGCGACGGTGGTTCAGGAATTATTTACGCGTCTACTCGTAAAGCAGTTGAGCAAGTGACCAATGCACTGAGGGGCGAAGCGCTGAGCGTGGCGGGATATCACGCCGGGCTCAGCGACGCGGCCCGAGTGAAGGCTCAGGACGAATTCATGTCTGGCCGGGCGCAAATGATCGTGGCGACCAACGCCTTTGGGATGGGTATTGATAAACCGGACATCCGATTTGTCGCTCACTACCAAATGCCCGGGTCAATAGAAGCTTACTATCAGGAGATCGGCCGCGCGGGGCGCGATGGGTTGCCATCTTCGTGCGTTTTGCTGTTCAACTACGCCGACAAAAACACACACGACTTCTTCATCGAAGGCTCTTACCCAGGGCCGGAATTGGTTAAAGATATTTACGCCGCGCTGGCCTCTACCGGTTTGAAGCGAATCGAACTCTCAGCGTCCGAGATCGCGAAACGCGCCGGAGCCCGCAATGAGATGGCAGTCCAATCAGTGCTCTACCTGTTGGAACGGGCGGGTCACATCGCCAGGAGCTCTTACGATCATCGCCTGCCCGACGAACCTCCTCCATGGGAAGATGCACCGTCGCAAAACACTGGAACTCCGATTACCGGGAACGCTACGACTAGGACTACTGGGACCGCGGAAGTCTCGCCCGCATCCCGTGGAGCAGAGTCAAGCAGGAAAAGCTCTCAGCGTCGCAGCCGGAGCATAATCATGTTGGACCAGTCGCCGGTCACTGCCCTTAAGGTTAACGCTAGTGACGTTGCCCGCCGGGCAGCCCTCGAGCGACGGAAGCTTCGGGAGATAATCGAGTTTTGCTACACGGAATACTGCTACCGCGCTCACATCCTTGACTACTTCGGCGATAGACATCACGTGCGCAACTGCGGCACTTGTGGAAACTGTTCGCCAAATTCGGCCGCACGAACGCCGCTAAGCAGTGATGAAACGTTGGCGGGGGCTGTGACGCCCGGAAGGCGCAAGGGGGAGAAATCTGCTGCGGCAGTCGCACCCCGCGCGCTGAGTGCGGAGGAAAGTTTGCGCGTGCGAAAGATACTAGCCTGCGCCGCGCGTCTGAAAGGCCGCTTCGGGAAGACCATTCTGGCGAACACACTGCGCGGCTCCGCAGCTAAGGCTATCCTGCAAGCGAACCTGAATGAACTCTCGACTTACGGAATCTTGAAGGAGATGAGGCAGGAAGATCTTCTCGCTTGCATTGACGCGCTGCTCAATGCCGGCTGCCTGCGGATTAGCGGCGGAACGTATCCGACTGTGTCAATCACTGAATTGGGTGAACGCGTGATGCGCGAGCAGGCGCGAATCGAGCTGGCGCTGGATATGTAACGCAAACTGTTAGTTGGCGGCGGCGCTTGGGCACTGAAGCCCGCGATGAAGGACCGCAAACTAACAGTTTGCGTTACACAACTAGCGGATAACGCCCGAGACAGGACTTGAAGAACTCGCGTACAGCCGTTTCTGCATCCGCCCGGCAAGGTAAGCCAATCGTCCTGCCTCTATCGCAAGCTTCATCGCCAATGCCATCGTCGCTGAGTCGCGAGCCTCCGCTATTGCGGTATTCATCAGCACGGCATCAGCGCCGAGTTCCATCGCAATCGCTGCGTCGCTCGCTGTGCCCACGCCCGCATCGACAATAATCGTAGCGTCTGGAAGTTGTTCACGCATGATCGCGAGATTCGCAGGATTCTGAATGCCCAGGCCGGAACCGATCGGGGCCGCGAGCGGCATTACCGCCGGACAGCCGGCGTCTAACAACTTCTTTGCCATGATCAGATCGTCGGTGAAGTATGGAAGCACTACGAAACCCTCCTTAGCCAGAACCCGCGCGGCTTCGAGTGTTTGCTCGTTATCGGGAAACAGTGTGGTCTGATCACCGATAACTTCAAGCTTGATCAGGTCAGTTTCGAGCGCTTCTCGCGCGAGCCGGGCCGTGCGAATAGCCTCTTCAGCGGTGTAGCAACCCGCGGTGTTTGGAAGGATCGCCAGCGACGGATCGAGATGATCCAGAAACGATTCGCTGCTGCGGTCCAAGGGCACACGCCTGACAGCGACGGTTACCATCTCCGCACCGGACGCAGCATGCGCCGACTTCATCTCGGCAAAGCTTCTGTACTTTCCGGTGCCGATTATTAAGCGCGACTTAAATGCGCGCGAGCCGATTCTGAAAACGTCCATCTCAGGAGCAATTGCTGTCGACATAATTTGATTATATTGCGGGCACGGCCTGATGCCTATCAGCTACCGCTTCACTGACCACCGCCGACAAAATGCACAATCTCAATTCTGTCGTTGGCATTGAGCATGGTTTGCTCCCAGTTGGCCCGCCGGACCACCGATCCATTCAACTCAATCGCGAGCCGCTCGAGCCGCAAACCCAGCACCGCAATGAGATCGTGAATTGATAACGGCGCCTCAAGTTCTCGAAATTCGCCATTGACTTGAATGCGCAAGGGAATAGCAGTCCTCAAAGGACCGGATGAATTACCCGGCGTAGTTCTGCAGTTTCGCCCTGAGACTCGGCGCGTATGACAACCGCAGCGCGCCCGGATGAAAACGTCGGCAGGACGAGGGGCACAACCGCAACCCCATCCCGCTCAGTTTTGGCGGAATATATTTGCGGTCGAAAATTCGCGCCCAAAACTTTTATCGAAAGTGCCACCCCACCAAGTGGCTTTTCCTCTTCGCCCACTCGACGTTGCAACAGCACTCTAAGACGAACGCTTTGCCCAGCTTTAAGATCTTCGTCATCGAGGAGTGTTAGGGCGATTTCCTCTTCAGGCTTGGCCTTCTTCTTCTTCGGACGCGAAGGACGGCGGGAATCATAAACTGTGTAGGCCGATTCCTTTGGCGCTGAAAAGATAGGCTTGATTGGCATTTCCGCGTCGGTTCCCGGTGCGGGGAACATCGGGGTTTCGGGCCCACTTACCGGCTTTGCGGCAACCGAGGGTTGCCAGTCGGTAGTAGGACGAGCCGACGACGTTTCGATTACAAACTCTTCCTCAACCGGAGGCGGCAGCGGCGGTGGTGACTCCACTGCAACTTCAGTGGTCGCCGGCGTTGAACTTTTACTGACTGCTCCCTCTTCGCGGCGAGCACCCATTTGCTTCAACTCCTCGATCCGGCCCGCGTTTATGGCGGCGCAGATTAGACGATGCTGGCGCTTCAGGCGTTCCGCCAACGCCTGGTCGGTAAAGCCCTCAGCTATCAAGTCTTCATACGGAGTTCGCTTGGCGGCGAGAATCTCTCCACCGGAGTAGACGAGAGAAAGTATGAGTGGTGAGTCAAGCCCTTTGTCTTCAGTTTGAACGTGGTAGACCACTCCATCACGCTCGATGTCTGTATTGAATCCTGTTATCACGACTTTAAATCAGCGAGTGCTCCACCCGGTTCCTCTATTCGTCAAACGAATCGCGCAGACATGCAACGAAGCTCAACTGGATCGAAGTTAACACACCAATTTTTGCAGGGTCAATTCGTCATTTCTGAAACGCATTTGCCTTACAGCAGACATGCTTGACACCCCATATCACTTGCACTACGATGCGGCTTGTACAATGATTCCCAATCTAAGAATGGTTCAGTCGTTAGCGGCTGATGCGTAGTGATCTAATTTCGGCCGGGTATAGGAATGTCGTTTCGTCTCATTGACTATTTGCCGGTGCTGCTAATTTTTGTTGTGGCAGCCGGTTTTGCCGCGGGCAACATCTTCATCTCGCAATTTATCGGGCAGCGAAAGCAAACGCGCACGAAGATGATGCCTTACGAGTGTGGCAAGGATCCGGTGGGCACTGCGCGGGAACGGATGTCGGTAAAATTTTATTTGATCGCGATGATCTTCATTCTGTTTGATATTGAAGTCATTTTTCTGGTTCCCTGGGCAGTGGTTTTCAAGACTCTGGCCGGGCCGGCGTATGGTTTGGGCACGCTGGTCTACGTGGAAATGATGGTTTTCGTGGTGCTCCTGCTGGCCGGTTACATCTACGTGATCAAGAAGGGCGCGCTTGATTGGAGCGATCGGGCACGGCGCGAGGCAGAGGCTGAAGGCCGCTTGATTGCCGACATGGAAAAGCGGCAACTCGAAATCAAACGTGCCGCAGCCTAGGAAGAATAATGGGACTCGAAAATATCATTGCCGAAGCGTTGCCGGAAGTGCTGACTACGCGCCTCGACTCGCTTATTAACTGGGCGCGCAAGTCTTCCCTTTGGCCGGCAACTTTCGGACTGGCGTGTTGCGCGATCGAGATGATGAATGCGACTTCTTCGCGAAACGATTTGGCGCGGTTTGGTTCTGAAGTGTTTCGCGCAAGCCCGCGCCAGGCAGACGTCATGATTGTTTCGGGCCGAGTGTCACGGAAAATGGCCCCGGTGCTACGACGCATCTACGATCAAATGCCCGAGCCCAAATGGGTGATCTCAATGGGCGCGTGTGCCACTTCAGGCGGAGTTTTTGACAACTACGCAATTGTACAGGGGGTGGACAAGATCGTTCCGGTTGACGTTTACATTCCCGGTTGCCCCCCGCGACCCGAGATGCTGATTCACGCGGTGATGATGCTTCAGGACAAAGTTATGAAGGAATCCTCGCGCGATCGACGGGACGTTCCCGAAGCTGAAGCGCGCACTGCCGTCGTTCCCGGCACATTGCCGATTACCGATGGTTCGACAGCTCAAAACAACGCGCTGCCGGAATCCAGACCATATTCAATAGCTTCGCGACACGAGCGCCGGCGCTCGTCATAGATCTCGTCATAGGTTCAAGCTGCGGGTAGTCTTTTCATGAGCACAGGGACAGACAGCGATAACAATTTGCCTGAATCGCCTAACAGAGATTTGAGTCAGCGCTTGACGCCGTCGCAATTGGTGACGGCGTTTGGGCGTCAACATCCAGATTGGGTGAGCGAGATCAGAGAGGCCCTCGGTGAGATTACCCTTGTGGTGCCGGCGGCGCACATCGTTGACGTGTGTGCAGAGTTGAAGAGTGGCGCCGAAACACAGTTTGATTTCCTCTCCGACATTTGTGGTGCTGATCGCGGTGTCGAAGAAGAGCCTCGCTTCGAAGTTAACTACCATCTATTTTCAACCAAGAAACATCATCGCCTTCGGGTGAAGGTTTTGCTTAACGAAGGTGAAGCCCACGTGCCGACTGTTACAGGAGTCTGGCGGACGGCAAATTGGCATGAACGCGAAACGTTTGATCTCATGGGCGTGGTGTTTGACGGCCATCCCGATTTACGCCGGATACTACTGCCTGACGACTGGCAGGGACACGCATTACGTAAGGATTTCCCGTTGAGGGGTTATGAACCGTACAGCTTGAAGTAGTAAATGGTAAATGGTGAACAGTAAATGGTAGAACGCGACCACGCTCGTCTTACTATTTACGATTTACCATTCACTATTCACCAGAATCCATGAGCGCAGTAAACATTCCGCCACAATTCGAAATCGTCGATCGTCCGCTTGATACGCAGATGACGATCTCGATGGGACCGCAGCATCCGTCAACGCACGGCGTGCTGCGTCTCGAGCTGGTCCTCGATGGCGAAATGGTTGTCAAGGCGACTCCCGACATTGGCTATCTCCACACGGGGATGGAAAAGCTCTTTGAATACAAAAAGTATCAGCAGGGGATCGTAATCACGGACCGGATGGATTATCTGAATCCGCTGGGAAACAACCTGGCCTATGTCATGGCTGTGGAGAAACTGCTCGAACTGGAGATTCCCGAGCGCGCGCAAACCATTCGCGTCCTCATGTGTGAATTGCAGCGCATCGCGTCGCACCTTGTGTGGCTGGGCACTCATGCACTCGATATCGGCGCCATGTCGGTGTTCTTCTATTGCTTCCGCGAGCGGGAGAAAATCCTGAATCTGATCGAAGCTGCCTCAGGCGGGCGTCTGACCCCGTCGTATTTCCGCATTGGCGGCTTGATGATGGATCTTCCCTCGGGTTTTGAACGACGCGTCGGGCAGTTTCAAGACGGTTTTATCAAGGCAGTCGATGAATTTCACGTATTGCTGACCGGGAATCGAATCTTCCAGAACCGTACGAAGGGCGTGGGCGTGATCACCGCGGAAGACGCCATCGATTGGGGACTGTCCGGACCGTGCCTGCGCGGCAGCGGCGTGGACCTCGATGTGCGGCGGGTGAATCCGTACTGCAGTTACGAAACTTACGAATTTGACGTGCCTGTCGAACAGGATTGCGACGTGTGGGCGAGGTATATGGTCCGCATGCGTGAGATGAAAGAGTCGCACAAGATCGTGGCGCAGGCGCTGGGAAGATTGAAGCCGGGTCCGGTCAAGGCAGACGCACCGAAGGTGGTTTTGCCGGACCGCGAAGCGATGAAGACGCATATGGACGCGTTAATTCATCACTTTCTAATCGTAGCGGAAGGCTTCGATGTTCCGGCCGGAGAGGTTTACCATCCGATTGAAGGTTCAAAAGGCGAGCTCGGTGTCTATGTGAAATCCGATGGTGGGCCGAAACCGTCGCGCGTGCATTTCCGCGGGCCCAGTTTCGTGAACCTCTCGGCGCTTCCGCATATGTCCGAGGGCGCGATGATGGCAGACATCGTGGCGATCATCGGTTCGCTGGATATTGTTTTAGGAGAAATCGATAGATAGGTGGGGAACAGGTGTCGGGTGCTGGCTGTCAGGTGTCGGGTGCTGGCTGTCAGGTGTCGGGTGTCGGAATAGGCAGAGTTTAATTCTACCGGCACCCTGACAACCCGAAACCTGGCTCTGTGAGTTGAACTGACACCCGACACCCGACACCCGTTACCTGGCACCCGTTACCCGGCACCAAGAATCCAATGAGCAGTCAACTCATCAACATACAGCCAATGTCGCAGCCGGTGAATATCGGCGGCGAGGTCGCCTCGTTTTCGCCGGAGGTGGAAGCTGAGGTTGATTGGCATCTGGCTAAGTATCCGGTAATGCGTTCGGCGATCCTGCCGCTGATGTTTATTGTTCAGCGTGAGCGTGGCTATCTCGACGCGCCGGGAGTTGCCTATCTCGCTAAGCGTCTGCATTTGCGCATTACTGATATCTGGGAAGTCGCCACGTTTTATTCGATGTTGAATACGACGCCGGTCGGCAAGTATCACGTCCAGGTTTGCAAGACCCTTTCGTGCAAGATAATGGGCGAGCCGAAGATTACTGAACAGATTTGCAACAAGCTCGGAATCCGGCCCGGAGAGACAACTCCCGACGGCCGCTTTACTGTTTCCCTCGTCGAATGCCTTGGCTCATGTGGCACAGCGCCAATGATGCAGGTAGGTTTTGATTACCACGAAAACCTGACACAGGAAAAAGTAGACCAGATTTTGGATTCATTGCCATGAATGAGCTTTGTACTTTGAAATTTTGAGCTCTGTTCTTTCGGCATTGAGGATTCCGGGTATTAACGAACAAAGTACAAAGCACAAAGAACTAAGTTCAAAAATCAAGTAGTTTAACTATTCACGATTTACTAACCTATGTTTATCGGCGCCATCGGATGTGAACCACTTCAGCTCGCGCGAGTCCATCTGGAAAACTCGCACAGCCTCGAAGTCTACCGAAAGCACGGCGGCTATGAATCGCTGCGCAAGGTGCTGACTTCGATGTCGCCTGACGATGTTATCAACGAAGTAAAGAAGTCAGCTTTACGCGGGCGCGGCGGCGCTGGGTTTCCCACCGGAATGAAGTGGAGCTTCGTTCCCAAGGATTCGCCGAAACCCAAGTATGTCGTCTGCAATGCGGATGAATCCGAGCCAGGCACTTTCAAAGACCGCTACCTCATGGAACGCGATCCGCACCTTCTCATTGAGGGAATGCTAATCGCCGCTTATGCGTTAGGCGCGAAGACAAACTACATCTACACGCGCGGCGAGTATCGCTACTTGATCGACATCATGGACCGCGCGTTGGAGGAAGCACGCGCCGCCGGGCTTTTGGGCAAGAACATCCTGGGGACCGACTTCTCCAGTGAGGTTTACACACACACCGGAGCCGGCGCATATATCTGCGGTGAAGAAACAGCGCTCCTGAGTTCGCTTGAAGGTCTGCGCGGACATCCGCGGATGAAGCCTCCCTTCCCTGCCGTCTCGGGTCTCTACGCCAGTCCCACTGTAGTCAATAACGTCGAGACGTTAACCGCCGTGCCTGACATCATCAGGATGGGCGGCGAGGCATATCAGAAGCTTGGGACCGAAAAGAGCGGAGGCACGAAGCTTTGGTCTGTCTCCGGTCATGTCAATCGTCCCGGCGTTTATGAGCTGCCGATGGGTTACGACGACATGGAAAAGTTCATCATGGAAGACTGCGGCGGAATGCTTGGTGGCAAGCAACTCAAAGCAGTGATTCCTGGTGGCTCGTCTGTTTACATCATGCGCGCCGACCAAATCATCGGCCAAGACGTGCGCATGGATTACGAAGGACTGGTAGCCGGGGGCTCGTCGGTGGGCTCAGGCGGGTTCATCGTGATGGATGAAACTGTGGACATCTTCGAGTCGACCAAAAACCTGACCGAGTTTTACAAACATGAGTCATGCGGGTGGTGCACGCCCTGTCGCGAGGGCACGGATTGGTTAGTGAAGGTTTTCAAGCGTATCGCGAATGGCGCCGGCCGCCCGGAAGATATCCAACTGATGCTCGATCTCTGCGACAACATTGAGGGCAAATCGTTTTGCCCGCTCGGTGACGCGGCATCCTGGCCGATTCAATCCGCGATCAAGAGGTTTCCGGAAGACTTTCGGAAACATCTCGTGGTGGCTGAAAGACAAGTAGTTCCTACCTAGAATTAGGAGGGATGCGCGGACGGGAACCGATATGGTGAAGGGGCCATATGCGTGGTGACGGTTAGAAGCGGCTGACTAAATGAGGAGGCGAAATGGTTTTCAATGTCACCGTAGACAGGGATGAAGATGGCGTTTGGATTGTGGAGTGTCCATCGATTCCGGGTTGCGTTAGTCAGGGTTTGACGAAAGAGGAGGCGCTCGAAAACGTGAAAGACGCTATCAAGCTTTGCCTTCAGGTCCGGGGGGAACAAGGACTTCCACTGACTATCGAAACCAGGCAGGTAGAGGTTGCGGCCTAATGCCAACGTTGCCAGTCCTCCGAGGCTGGGATGTCGTTCGAGTCTTTGAGAGTTTTGGCTGGAGCGTTGCACGCCAAAGTAGCAGCCATATCATCATGATCAAAGAGGGAGAGATCACGACACTCTCAATTCCGGATCATAAGGACATTGCCAAAGGAACCTTGCGAAGTTTGATCCGCGCCGCGAACTTAACCGTCGACGAATTTGTGAAAGCCAAATGATGTCCACTGAAGTAATCAAAGTTAACGTCGATGGGACCGACTACGAAGTGCCGAAGGGCGCGCGTCTGATCGACGTGTGTCGCGATAAAGGCTACGACATTCCATCATTCTGTTATTACGCCGATCTCGCGCTCCAGGCATCCTGCCGCATGTGTCTCGTGCGAATCGAGAAGATGCCGAAGTTGCAAACCTCCTGCACCATCTCCTGCACTGACGGCATGGTGGTCACTACGCAAAGCGAGGAAATCGAAAAGGCCCAGCGCGCGATGATGGAATTCCTGCTCGCAAATCATCCGCTCGATTGTCCCGTATGCGATCGCGGAGGCGAGTGTGAATTGCAGGAAATGGCGTTTGACTGGGGCGGACTGGAAGAGCGTTTCACTGAGAAGAAAAACTATCGACCGGAGAAGTATCTCTCGCCGATGGTGGCAAACGATCCGCAGCGCTGCATTCTTTGCAAGCGGTGCACCCGAGTTTGCGATGAATGGATGGGCGAAGATGCGATCGAGGCCGGCGGACGCGGTGCGAACACTGTCATCGGCACGTATGGCGGATGGCTCGACTGTTCACAGTGTGGAAACTGCATTGAAGTGTGCCCGACCGGAACGCTCCTCGATGCGACCTATCGTCATCAGGCTCGTCCCTGGGAGCAGGAGCAAACAATCTCGACCTGCACGTATTGCTCCGACGGTTGTCAGATGTCGCTGGGCGCGCGGGGCGGCGAATTGATGCGCATTGTGGCGCGGGATCGTTACGTCAGCGGTCTCAATGGCGAGTTTCTCTGTATCAAGGGACGCTTTGGTCATCCTTTTGTAAATCACGAAGAGCGCATACGCACCCCGCTGATTCGTTACAAGAAAGGCGGCAAACTCATCCCCGCCACCTGGGACGAAGCGATTCGGCACGTGGCGCGGAAACTCGACGAAGTGGTTGACGCGCATGGGCCAGACGCGCTTGGGGTGGTTGGTAGTCCTCGGATTACCAACGAAGCGAATTATTTGCTCCACAAGTTTGCGACCGAATTGGTTGGAACCAAAAACTATTGTTCGACCGAAGACTTTAATCTGAAACCGTTTTTCGCGAACCTGGGCGCGCCATTGGCGACCCACCGGGACATTCGTTATGCGAAAACGATTTTACTGATCGGCGGAGAGCCCGAGGAGTTACAACCCTTAACCGGGAAACAGATTCGCCAGGCAGTTAGAAATGGCGGGGCAAAACTGATTGTTATAAACAGCGTTCCGATCAGGCTGGTCGAACAATCAGCCCAGTTTATTCACATCCGTCCAGGCACTGAAGACGCGGCCGTACTCGCGCTAACGGATGCTGCAGCCGTGGATACTGCTTCGGTAAAGATGGGCGTGGAAAGTTCAGAATGTGAAGCGCTGCGGCAAGCAGTTAATGAGACGAATGGTGATTTGGTGATCATGTTTGGGACTGAACTGAGCGCAGACGCACTGGCGGCGGTCGCCCAGCTTCCAAACACCTTCCGTCGCGATGGTCTGCGCGTGTTGCTTCATCCGTTGCCATTGCATAACAACAGCATGGGCGCGCACGACATGGGATTGGTGAGCGGGCAAATGAGCGCCACGCAAATGCTCGATGCCGCAGGTAATGCGATCAAGGCGATCTATCTGGCCGGAAGCTTCACGTCTGCACAGTTGCGCGGCGGCGAAGCGACATTGGGAGCGCTGGATTTCCTGGTCGTCCAGGAGCTCTTTGAAACGGAGACTACAGCCTTCGCCGATGTCGTCCTGCCGGCCGCGTCGTTCGCGGAAGTTGACGGCACGTTTACCAACAACGATGGCTTCGTGCAGCGGGTGCGCCAGTCAATTCCCCCGGTGAATCAGGCGAAGGCCGACTGGATAATCACGGCCCAACTGGCGACCGAACTGGAAATGGATTTTGGATTCGACCTGTCTGCCAGCGCGGTCTTTCTCGATATCGCCGCTAATGTTCCTGCGTATTCTGGAATGCGTTATCCGCTTTTGAAGGACGAATCAAATCCGGTGCAGGCGAAATATGAGATCGTTGAGACAAGCGACGTGTCGGCTGCATTGACTAATCTGCGCGAAGCCGTGAATGCGATGTCAAACAGCGGAGAGAAGATAAACGCAACACCGAAGGTCGGTCATGAGCTATTCAAGATCGGGACACTTACCGACAAGGTTGCGCAGTTTCATCTGTTGGCTGCCGGGAATCCGCGGCCCGAGACTGTGAGAGTTTCGCCACTTTATCAGATTACGGTTGATGACAGCCTGCGTCAGGAAGCGGTCGGGACGGGTAAATAGTAAATGGTGAATAGTAAATAGAGACGGAACTTTGGTCGGCCATTTACCATTCACTATTTACCATTCACGAACAAAATGGACTGGAACAATCCATACATTCATTCAATCGTCATAATCGTGGCGATCACGATTGCCTTTCTGACGATCATGCTGCTGGTTGCAGCCACCGTGCTCGCCGAGCGTCGTGTCCTGGCGTTTATTCAGGGTCGCATCGGCCCGAATCGCGTAGGCTATTTTGGCGTACTGCAACCATTTGCCGACTTCATCAAGACGATGATGAAGGAAGATCTGGTCCCGGATCAGTCCACCAGGTTCGTCTTCCTGCTGGCGCCGATGATTGCCGTCGTCACGGCCATCATGGCCATAGTCGTATATCCGTTTGGCCCAACAATTACTCTTCCCTTTCTCAATTGGACGTTTCCTTTAGTAATCGCGCGCTTTGATGTGGCGCTGCTCTACGTTTTGGGCGTGACATCGGTGGGCGTTTACGGCATCGCGCTCGCCGGCTGGTCTTCAAACAACAAATATAGTTTGCTCGGTGGCTTGCGTTCGGCAGCGCAAATGATCTCCTACGAACTCGCGCTCGGGCTTTCCCTGATTGGGGTAGTGTTGCTTGCGGGAACACTGGATATCTACACCATCGTCGAACAGCAATCAGGGTGGTACGGTTCTAACTGGAATATCATTTACCAGCCATTTGGGTTCATCCTTTATCTAATTGCCGCCATCGCTGAAACCAATCGAGTGCCTTTCGATTTGCCCGAAGCGGAGACGGAACTCGTCGCGGGTTTTCACACTGAATACAGCTCGATCAAGTTTCTACTTTTCTTCAACGCCGAGTACATCAACATGATTACCGTGTCGATGCTGGCAACGACGCTGTTTCTCGGCGGGTGGAACGTGCCTTTTGCGGAGTACATTTTCGGCCGCGGCACTCTCCTGTTTGCACTGGTTTGTGTTTTCGGCTTTTTCGCGAAAATTATATTTTTCCTGTTTCTCTACATTTGGTTGCGTGGCACGTTGCCGCGCTTTCGTTTTGATCAGCTGATGGACTTCGGCTGGAAGTTTCTGCTGCCGGTGGCCCTGTTGAATATTGTGCTGACGGCCACGGTGCTGTTCTTTACGACTTAGTAACGCAAACTGTTAGTTTGCGGATGTTGCCGAAAATGTTGGTTGGTAGATAGCGAAGACGCAAACTAACAGTTTGCGTTACATCAGGGCGAGCGGCTGTCGCCACCGAGGGAGTTCTCTTCTGTCCCAATGAGCGCGATCCTTTTCATTCTTTTTGCCGGCCTGGCGATTGGTTGTGCGGTGGCTGTGGTGGCCCAGCGCAACCCGCTCTACAGCGCGATATCGCTGATCGGTGTCTTCATTGCGCTCGCTTCAATCTATGTAACGCTCGCCGCGCCATTTATTGCCGCGGTCCAGGTCATCGTCTATGCCGGCGCAATCATGGTGCTCGTAATATTTGTCATCATGCTGCTCAATGTGGAGCACGAAGAACCGCGGCGCAAACGCCTGCGCTTTCTTGTGCCGGTGGCAATTGGCATGGCTGCGGTTTTAATTGCCGAAACTGCCTTCATTCTTTATTCCGTTCAAGCCTCCGGCGCGAAGCTACCGGGCCCAACATCAGATGTCGGCCTGACTCATTCGATCGGCGTGAATCTATTTACGGCTTACCTGCTCCCGTTTGAAGTCACTTCTATTCTCTTGTTGATGGCTATTGTCGGCGCCATGTCACTGGCGCGGCAGGGAAAACTCCTACCAGCAAACGCACGGGTGGTGCCCGGGAGTCAGTCGCTCGCGATGGATCTTGTCAGGCCGCGCGGCGAAGAAGATCTGACCGCCGTGGAGACCGATTCAACTGCAGAGGCAGCTCAGTTAATGGGTGTGGAATTTCAGAGTGATCCGGAGGAGCGGGAGTAGCGACTATGGAGCCACAACTTTCATGGTATCTCGCGCTCTCCGCCGTTCTATTCACGATCGGCGCGGCCGGCGTGATTATCAAGCGGAACGCAATTGCAATGTTCATGTGCATTGAACTGATGCTCAATGCGGTGAACCTGACGTTTGTGGCTTTCTCCAGTTTCTTTCAGGACGTCAGCGGACAGCTTTTTGTCTTCATCGTGATGACGGTGGCGGCAGCTGAGGCGGCAGTGGGACTTGGAATCATCATTGCGATTTTTCGTAATCGCGAATCCCTTGACGTTGATGAAGCCAGTATTTTGAAGATGTAGGTACTGGGAGCGCGGGCGGCGGGGTCGGCGGCGGGGTCCGCGGCGGGGCAGCCCCGGTGGGGGTGCTCATCCCGCCCGCGATGAGCGCGACAGCGCGAACCGAGGCGTCGATTGCAGCAGTGGTAAGGAATGCGGCGGGACGCCCGCGCTCCCAGTCAAGAGTTGAATGGAAAACAACCTCCTCAGCTTAATAATCTTTGCGCCGCTGGCCGGCGCGGCCATCAATTGGTTCATCGGCCGCCGTCTGCGCAATGAAAAGTTCATTGGCTTCATCGCCTGTGGCTCGGTCGGCGTTTCCACCCTGATTGCTTTCTATCTCGCACTAAAACCCGGCGGCGCACTTCACCTGGGCGAACCCGGAGTTACGACTCCAGTCTTCGATCATCTCTGGACGTGGATTCAGGTAGGACAGTTCCGTGCCGACTTTGGCCTGGCAATGGACCGCCTGAGCGGAACCTACGCGCTCTTCGTCACCTTCATTGGTTTTCTCATCCACCTCTTCGCGGTTGGCTACATGCACAAAGACAGCGGCTTTTATCGCTTCTTTGCGTATTTGAATTTGTTCATGTTTGCCATGCTGACGCTGGTGCTGGCAGACAACTTCCTGTTGATGTTCGTCGGCTGGGAAGGTGTCGGCCTCTGCTCTTACCTGCTGATTGGCTACTACACGGACAAACAGGAAGCCGGCGACGCAGCAAAGAAAGCATTCATCACCAACCGTGTCGGCGACTGGGGCTTTGTGATGGGCCTGATGTTGATTTTCGCCATCACCTCCGGCCTTGGAAACGGCACGATTAGTTTCTTCGATAATCCGGGCACCGGCGTCACCAGCGTCTTCAACGTAATTCGCGATCTGCCTGTTGACGCCTTCACCTGGAAAGCGATTTTCGCGGGCGGACTTACTTCAGTAGCGGTCCTGCTGTTTATCGGGGCGGCGGGCAAGAGTGCGCAGATACCGCTCTACGTTTGGCTCCCTGATGCAATGGCGGGACCGACGCCGGTATCAGCTTTAATCCACGCGGCAACAATGGTGACTGCCGGCGTCTACCTGATCGTTCGCTGCTCGGAGATTTATGTGCACGCGCCGACCGCCATGTTCATCGTCGCAATCATAGGGGCAGCCACAGCGCTGTTTGCTGCGACTATCGGCCTCGCGCAAAACCACATCAAAAAAGTGCTCGCGTATTCCACTGTCTCCCAGCTCGGTTACATGTTTTTGGCCTGCGGGCTCGGTGCTTTTGGCGCGGCGATCTTCCACGTGATCACGCACGCCTTTTTCAAGGCCCTTCTCTTCCTCGGGTCCGGCTCAGTAATTCACGGCATGTATCACGAGCAGGACATGCGCCGCATGGGCGGACTCCGCAAGTACATGCCCATAACTTTTGCCACCATGCTGACGGGGTGGCTGGCCATCTCCGGCATACCGATCTTTGCCGGATTCTTTTCCAAGGACGAGATCCTTTGGAAGGCCTGGAGCGCAGGCACGTTTGCCTTGCCAAGTCCTGCCTGGGGCAAGGCGCTCTGGTTTGTCGGCGCGCTGACGGCTTTGATTACCGCCGTCTATATGACGCGCATGATGGTGATGACCTTCTGGGGCTCGGAACGCTTCCGCGAAAATCATGACGCTCACCCGGCTGAAACTCCTGCGCACGGCGACCCGCACGTTTCGGATCATGACGGTGGACACGTTCACATACCGCACGAGTCGCCCTGGACGATGACCGTTCCGCTCATAGTGTTGGCGGTGTTATCGACTCTCGGTGGACTAATTGGCGTCCCTTATGCGCTCGGTTCATTTTTTAGTGACCATCCAACTAACTACATCGAGCAAACACTGGGGCCGGTTATCAGCGAAGTCCCTGCAGCGGGTCATGGTGAGCACGGCGAAGCCGCAACTGAGCACGTAGAGTGGCTGTCTCCCAAGCCACAGGAAACGGATGCCGCGCCGCCAATACATTCGCTTGACACGACCGCGGCGGCGACTGCTGAGCACCCACATTCGCCGGAAGAAATTCGCGCCGAACGTTTGCTGGCGTTGCTGTCGGTTGTGATTGCGGCGATAGGTATTGCTTTTGGGTGGGTGATTTTCAAGAAGCGGCCATTACTCGAGATGCCGCGACTCCTGGAGAACAAATATTACGTCGATGAGATTTACGAGAAGACGATCATTAATCCGATCACCGTTGGTTCACGCGAGGGACTTTGGAAGCTATTCGACATCGGGGTCATAGACGGATTTCTGCATGCGATTGGTGATGTCGTAACTGAAACCGGCGGACTTTTACGTCGTCTTCAGGCCGGATTTGTACGCGGATACGCCGCGATTATTCTTCTCGGAGCTTTGGCGGTAATCGGCTTTTTTGCCTATTCGGCAGTTAACGGTTTGGGTTTGATGCGTTAGCACCCGGCGCGTAGTTATCATGCGATATCTTCTAACCATAATCATTCTGTTGCCGGTCGTAGGCGCGCTGGCCACAGTCGCCTACAGTCTTCTGCCAGGCAAGCGAGAATCAAACTACAAGTGGATAGCGCTTGGTTTCAGTCTCGTAGACTTTGCCCTCTCACTCCTTTTGCTTCGTGGCGCGGACTCCGCCGCTTCAGGTTTTCGGTTCGTTGAAGATGTCCTCTGGATTGGAACCATCGGGGCCCATTACCACGTGGGCGTCGACGGCATCAGCCTCTGGTTAGTGATTCTAACGACGCTCTTGATGCCCATCGCGATCATTTCGAGCTGGACTGCGATTCATAAACGCCAACTCGCGTACTACGTTTTCCTTGGACTCCTGGCCGGAGCGATGATCGGCGTCTTCGTTTCGCTCGACCTGCTGCTGTTCTATTTGTTCTTCGAAGCTTCTTTAGTCCCCATGTTTTTCCTGATTGGAATATGGGGAGGCGAGCGAAGAGTCTATGCCGCGGTGAAATTCTTCATTTACACCGCCGTCGGCAGTTTGTTGATGCTGGTTGCGATCATTGCTCTCTTTTACATCTACGGCACGTTTGACTACACCATGATTCTCGCGGCGATGACCGCGGGTGGCACCACGCTCTCGTCGCAGGCCCAGTTTTGGCTATTCCTGGCTTTCGCGTTTGCCTTCTGCATCAAGATTCCGCTCTTCCCATTGCACACCTGGCTGCCTGATGCGCATACGGAAGCACCCACGGCGGGATCCGTGATTCTCGCCGGCGTGCTGCTGAAGATGGGAACCTACGGTCTGCTCCGATTCAATCTCGGCCTGTTTCCCGAAATGGCCCGCGAGTTTGCCCCAGTGATGATCATCCTGGCTGTCATCGGAATTATTTATGGCGCACTCGTGGCAATGGTCCAGCCGGACGTGAAGCGGTTGGTTGCATATTCTTCAGTTAGCCACATGGGCTTTGTAGTGTTGGGACTCTTCTCATTCACTGAGCTTGGCATTCAGGGAGCACTGTTTCAGATGCTGGCTCATGGAGTTTCAACCGGGGCGCTGTTCCTCTTCGTCGGATTCATTTACGAACGCCGGCATACACGAATGATTACTGAGTTTGGCGGGCTATCCAAGCCCATGCCGTGGTTTGCAACGCTCTTCGTAATCGCTTCGCTTTCATCAATCGGTCTGCCGTTTTTGAATGGCTTCGTGGGCGAGTTTTTAATCATGATTGGCAGCTGGACTTCGACAGCGATTCAATACCCTCGAGTCGCGACCATGTTGGCCGGCACCGGCGTCATTTGGGCGGCAGTCTACATGTTATGGATGTTGCAGCGGGTGGTGTTTGGGAAGGTGACGAATCCTGAGAATGCCACTCTGAAAGATCTCAACGCCCGCGAGATCGGATTGATACTGCCTCTACTGGCGCTGATGCTCTTCATGGGGGTTTATCCGGGAGTGTTCCTGAGTCGTTCAAGGGCCAGTGTTGAGGAGATTCGCAGCCGGGTGGGACAACCACCCGCTGGCGGCTCATTTGAGACAAGCACGCGCAATGAGCGGGTAGACTATCCACGAACTCACACGAAATAACACCAACAGCATTTCGTGTGAGTTCGTGTTAATTCGTGGACCGTTCCTTTGCTCGCAGCAGTTGACCACCGAGACACAAAGGATGCGCAGAGAGTTGATTGAACCGAAGATATGAGTTTCTTTGCCCTACAGTCTGTATTGCTTGACGTCAGCTTTGGGCTAATCCTGCCGGAGATGATTGTCTGCATCACGGGCGTGGTCGTTATGCTCGTCGATGCATTTGCGAAGCCTGCGCAACGATGGGTTAGCGGCAGTGTCTCGCTCGCTGGCCTGGTGGCCGCGGCGATTGCCGCTGTGTGGCTTTGGGTGGGCTGGTACGGTCCGGCTGAAGCCTTCAACGGCATGATCGTCCTGGACGGTCTGCGGCTGGGTTTTACGTTGGTCTTTCTGATCGTCTCAGCTTTGACGCTGCTGATTTCGATGGTTTGGGTTGAAAGCGAGCGTTTGCCTGCAGGCGAGTTTCATTCGCTGCTGATGTTTGCCACGGCAGGAATGATGTTCATGGCCTCGGCCGGCGACCTGGTAATCGTTTTCCTGGGCCTTGAAATTCTGTCGATCGCCACTTATGTAATGTGCGGCTTCCGTCGCACAGACGTGCGCGCCAATGAATCGTCGATGAAGTATTTCATCCTCGGATCGTTTTCGTCGGCATTTCTGCTTTACGGCATTGCGTTAATTTACGGCGCCACTTCCACCGTTGCCGGATTACCTGGCACCACCAACATCGCCGAGATCGCGCGCAGGCTTCCCGACGCGCAATTTCCACTACTCCTGTTCGCCGGTGCGGCAATGATGCTGGTTGGTTTCGGCTTCAAGATTGCCACCGCGCCTTTTCATGTGTGGACTCCGGATGTCTATGAAGGCGCGCCTACCCCTGTCACTGCATTTATGGCCGCGGGGCCCAAGGCCGCAGGCTTCGCTTCTTTTATTCGGGTTTTTGTTTTCGCGTTTCCATTTGTGGTCGCGGGTTCGGTGACGGTGGGAAGCCTGATTCATCAAGCCTGGGTTTGGTCATTAGTAGTTTTGGCAATTGCCACGATGACTGTCGGCAACGTTGTCGCCATTACACAGAACAACGTGAAGCGAATGCTTGCCTACTCTTCCATAGCACATGCGGGTTACGCCGTAGTGGGATTTATTGCGGCTGGAGCAGCTCCCGACTTCAGCCAACGCGACGCGGCAATTAGCGCAGTTCTTTTTTATCTTTTGACTTACGCAGTGATGAACCTCGGCGCTTTTGCCGTGGTCCAGATGATCGCTCGTTCAGGCGATCGCCGGACCGAAGTGGAAGACTATAGCGGGATCGGGTTTCAGTCCCCGTGGCTTGCATTTGCATTGTCCTTGTTCTTGTTGAGCCTGCTCGGCATGCCGCTCACGGCAGGTTTTATAGGCAAGGTGATGGTTTTTCGCGCCGCTCTCGACCAGGGTTACTACCTGTTGGTAGTTATTGGCGTTCTCAACACAGCCGTGTCGGCTTACTATTACTTGCGGCTAATCATCGTGATGTTCTTCCGTGAGCGAACGACCGCCTGGGAGGCCCCACGAACACCTGCGAGTATCGCCGTCGTCCTGGTTCTAACCATCCTTGGGGTGTTCTATCTTGGCTTGTTTCCGGGCCGGGTAATCAATGCCATCCAAACAAGGCCGCCAGTCTCGGTTTCGATGAAATAGAATCGCTGTTCGACAAACTTAAGTTTGTCGTTAGTGTCGGAAAAGGTTCCGCTTAGATCTGCGACAAACTGATGTTTGTCGGACATTCGCAAATGACTGCTGAAGCATACGCGGAGCAGGTGAAAGCCGAGCTGGGAGATGCCTGGCTCCCGAATATTTATCGGGATCGGATACGGAAACTTCGCACGCGCTCATACACTCTGCCGGCATTAACTCCGAAGACGCCCGTCGAAATTCATCACACCTTGCTGGGGGTTGAACTAAAGGCCGGCCGCAGGAGACTGCTGTGCCCCGATCTCGCTACCGCACGATATCTAGCGGTCTTTGCCCGGGCCGGCTGCGAAGATGTCGCACTCCCTTACGACATCACACGGATTTCGCAACTTGCAGACGAGCTTGAGTCTTCATGGCATCGAATGTTTCTTCTCGCCGAACACAATGCGCGAGAAGCCTCAGAACCCTTCAAGTCAAGAATCCGCCGGCTGTTAGTCGCTAAAATAAAATCCGAAGTCTTTGCGGCGGGCGCCGGAAGCTCTGTTCCCGAATTCAAGCAGACCACCCGTCAACGTAAGACTTAAGTGCACGTTAGACTTTCAACTTGCTTTAGAGCAGAGTTCGAAGTTTAATACTCGACAACATGATTGAAGAGCTCAGGGAAGTAACTACCGAAACCGCGCCAGTTGATCCAGTCACCACGTTGCCGTTTCCTTTCAACCAACACACATTCTGCCGTTACGAGCCGATCGAGCAACGCGTTGAGGAAGCGCGCGTATTGGTCGTTGATAGCTTGTTGCGCGACGAGGATGATCTATCCGATGTTGCGCGGAGTGAGTGGGGCAGCACCACGGCGATCGAGATCAAACGCGAGCGGACGATCGCCGGCATGGCGATCGAAAACATCCTGAGCAATATCGAGCGCCTGGTCAAAACGCCCATCACTGAAGTCACCCATCTGGCGTTGATCGCCGCTGCCGCCGAAAAGTTTAAACCCGATGCGATCGTAATCAGCGGCACCCTGCGCGACTTCGATTATTACAATCCGCAAGTGATTGAAACCTTTGGCGAATTTATCCGGACGACGAAGATTCCTGTCCTGGCGATCTGCGGTGGACACCAACTCGTCGGGATGAGTTTTGGAGCGAGGGTAATTACGCTCGACCGCCTCGAGCAGCATGAGCAGCGGTTAAATCGACCTTTGGAATATCAGTACCGTTTTATTCGCATAACTGATTCCAAGGATGCAATCTTCAAGGGAATGGCTAATCCGAGTTCGGGTCTCTGGCAGGACTACACCACCGAAGCGCGCGTTCTCCGCGTGTGGCAGAATCACGGCCTCCAACTCGATCGCCTGCCGGAGGGCTTCAGTCTCCTGGCTACTTCATACCTTTGCCGGAATCAAATGATGGTCAAACGTAACGAAGGCCAACTGATTTACGCAGTCCAGTTTCATCTGGAAAAATCGTTTGAAGACTGGAATAAGTCGCGCACCCGCTGGGAACATCAAAACGAATCGCGCGACGGTCGAATACTCTTTGAGAACTTCCTGATCCTCGCGCTGGCCCACGCGTCCTGAGTCACTCAACCCATTGAGTATTGAGTGCGGCTAATTCGCCAATGGTCGCATCTTATCCACGATGATTTCGTCGTTCCATACCGCCCCCCGGCGGAGCCGGTGGTTGCAGCTATGCCTGCTTCTGAGCCTGACCGCAGCCTGCACGGATTTGGCCAAACTCACTTCTGGTCCTGATGTGGCTTCGCAGAACGACGGCGCGCGCAATTCCTTTGATTCCTATCTACATTCTGATTCGCCACCGGCAGATGGGTTCGACTTCCCTTTCGGCCGAGGCGACGGGGGCGGAGCGTACGTTGACAAAGCAACCGGTAAGAATCACGAAGGTTGGTATGTGGCTACGCGGTTTGCGGAGAATTACAGTCTTGGAATACATCCGGGTGAGGATTGGAACGGGAGCGGCGGAGGAAACACTGACCTGGGCCAGGACGTTTTCGCAGTGGCCAACGGTCGAGTCACATTTGCCGCGAACTGCGGCAAATTGTGGGGCAACGTCATCATCATCAAGCACACGTTTTACGAGAACCACGAGAAGAGGCAAGTCATTTCCCTGTATGCCCACCTTAATGAGATCAAAGTGCAAGTGGGTGAAGCAGTGAAGAGAAGGCAACGAATTGCAACGATTGGCCAGGATCCCGATAAACTATTCAATGCACACTTACATCTTGAACTTCGCCGTGATGAGTCGCTTCCACCTACGTATTGGCCCAGTTCAAATGGCCGAGATGTAAACTGGGTAAAGGAGCATTACCTCGACCCCAGCACCTTTATTAAGAGTCACCGAAAGATCGCCGTGCCGCAGTTGGAACGCACGCTCGTAATGGTGGACCAGGCGAATTACAAGATGCGGCTGTACCAGGCGAATGTTCTGTTCAGGGAATATGACGTGAGCTTTGGACAGGCGACCGGCCCCAAAAAACGAGAGGGAGACAACAAAACGCCGGTCGGAATGTATTTTGTTATTCAGAAACATCAGGGCAAGTTTGACGGTCCGTATGGGGAGTACTACGGCGGTTACTGGATCAAGATCAACTATCCAAACAGGTTCGACGCAACTCGGGGAATCGGCGAGGGCGTGATTAGTGAAATGCAAGGATCAAAAATCGCCAGCGCGTGGGAAGCTCGCGGTCCCACCGCGCAAAACACTTCCCTGGGCAGCGGGATCGGCTTTCATGGCTGAATTCGCGAATGGCCCAATGAGGGCCCGAGGCATCTTTCCTGGGGCTGTGTGGTATTGCACCTTAAAGACGTGAAGGAATTCTACGGCAAGGTCACTGAAGGCACGATGGTTGTCATTTTTTAACCGATGAAGACTTTGCAGCCATTGAATGAATCAACCCTTGCCGAGGCGGCCCGGACCCTGGCCAGGCGCGACAGCACTCTGGGTTTGATTTTCGCTGACCATGGACCACCACCGCTTTGGGCACGTCAGCCCAACTTCGCCACCCTCGTCCATATCATCCTCGAACAGCAGGTTTCACTTGCATCCGCAGCTTCAATCTTTGCCAGGGTAAAGCAAAACACAGTTCCCTTTCGCCCGGCGCGCATGATCGAGCTCGGTGAGATGCATTTGAAATCGCTCGGACTCACGCGCCAAAAGGCAGCCTATTGCCTGGACTTGTCAGAATCGTTGTGTGGAAAACGCCTGAGACTCTCTCAACTCTCACGAATGGAAGACGAAGAGGCTCGCACAGCGCTGATGCAGGTGAAAGGAATTGGGAGATGGAGCGCGGACATCTACTTGTTGATGGCGTTGCTCAGACCGGATGTCTGGCCGGCAAACGATTTGGCGTTAGCAATCGCGGTCAAAGACTTAAAGCAGCTGCGGGTGATACCAACCCAGCAACAATTGCAATCGATGGCCGAAGCCTGGCGTCCATTTCGATCGGTTGCCGCGCGCATGTTCTGGCAATCTTATCTGGCAAAACAAAAGGCCGCGCGCACTCTGCGCAAATCCAACCAAAAACGAACCAACCCCGCTCAATAATTCGGCGCGCGCCTACTTGGAAATTGAAGACGCTGAAGTGACGGGACGCGAGGCCATCGTGAAGTCTGACGCCACCGGCACGTTCTCCATCGTTAATTCAATCAAGCGATCGACAACGCTTTTTAGGTCCTTGGTTTCCTCAAATACGCGCAGCTGCTCTTCGGCGGAGGTGCGACGCTCCAGAATCGTATGAACGTGCTCGATTTCCTTGCGCGAGTCGAGTTCGTCAACCACATCGTCCACAAAATCCAGTAACTCCAAAATGAGATCCCGCGTTGGCACTTCCTTTTGCTTGCCGAAGTCGATCATTTTGCCATCGATGCCCCAACGAACGGCCCGCCATTTGTTTTCCTGAATTAACATCCGCCGGTAAAGACGAAAGCCGAGGTTCTTCTCGATCAGCTTCGTCAGCTTGGCCACAATCGCCTGAAACAGCGCGGCAATCGCAATCGTGTCGTCGACGCGGGTGGGAATATCGCAGATGCGAAACTCCAGAGTTGGAAAAATCGGATGAGGCCGCAAGTCCCACCAGATTTTCCGGCCGTCATTGATGCAACCCGTGTTTACCAGTAAATCCACGTAGCGCTGGAAGTTGCTGTAGGAGTCGAAGTGATCGGGAATGTCCGTCCGCGGGAAAGCCTTGAACACTTCTGTGCGATACGATTTCAGTCCGGTGTTGTGACCCATCCAGAAGGGCGACGAAGTGGTCAGCGCCAGCACGTGCGGCAGGAAGTAGCGCGCCGCATTCATGATATGAATTCGCCGTTCCGGATCCGCTACGCCCACGTGAACGTGCAGACCAAAGATCAGGAGCGAACGGGCGACGTTTTGCAACTCTTGCACGAGGAGGTTATATCGCTCGTCGTCGTAAATCTTCTGATCCTGCCAATGTGAAAAAGGGTGAGTGGAGGCCGCCACAATGGCCAGCCCGGTCTTTCCGGCGAGTGCCGAGATGATGCTTCGCAGACGGGTGATATCCGCCCGGGCTTCCTGAATGTTTTTACAGATCCCCGTGCCCACCTCGATCATCGACTGAATCATCTCCGGCTTGATCTGCTCGCCGAGAATCATCTTGCCTTCTTCGAGAAACTCGGAGACATGGCTTCGTAGTTCCCGTGTGTGAGGATCGACGATCTGAAACTCTTCCTCAATCCCTAGGGTGAATTGATCAAACATGGGCGCTGCTCCCTTTTCTGCGCGAGTGTGAATTACTTCAGGACCTTAGGCCTTCGCGAATCATTTGCCAGTCAGGCTTCATCTCGCTGAATACTTCGTGTCGAAGATGTCGCCAGGCCCCGGCCGGCGAATGAAGCGGACTATAAAGATCAAAATGTAGAGACCACCTTCGTGGAGTAGCATCCGTATAAAGGAAGTGCATCACTGACGTTGGCCGGTGTTTCTCTACAAAGCCACCATCAGTGTCCTGGTGGTTGGCAAACCAGCGAGTGAAGTCGTTACGCCGCGACAGCATCGAATGGAGCATGGGCCAGGCGGTGAATTCAAAACCAACACCACCTTCTCCCCAGACGTTGCTGATTCGTCGTATGGCCTGCCAGATTCCCCGCTCCTCCAACCGCGCGACAATTAACAGTAAAGCTTGCTGAGCGGCAATTGAAAGCGAATCAAATGCCGACGAATCATCTGGATGGTCCCACATTCCAGCCAGTCTATCGCTCAAGAGGGCTCGGACCTCGGCTGGGAGTTCTTTCCAGCTGAGGCGGCTAACTGGGGTCGTCGTCTCCACCGCCGCCAAGTCCCTGCTCAATCAGATTACGATTCTCGTCTGACAAACTCTGGAATCTAAGACCTACACCACGGCCCGCATTGGTATAAACGACCTCCGCGTTGGCGATTATTTGTTTCCCATCACTAAAAGGAATGCGCACGAGCAGGATTGAACCTTCGGGCAAGGCTGCCTGGGTGTTCATGTAGAAGCCGCCCACACTAATGTCTTTCGTGCTGGCGACTCCGGTAGCATCCTGGCCGTCAAAGAAAACGTCCACGATCAAACGAGATCGATCGTATCGCCGGCGATCGTCCGGCGTTGTCACGCTGTCTCTTTCCTCATCAACCACTGCCGCCTCCTCAAGTTACCTGCTGCTCGACCGGATCATGGTACATCTTCGCCGCTACGGCAACCCAAATCTACTTTCGCTCACTGATGATAAACGTAGGCACCATTCCTCCGCCGGAACTTACATTAGCCAACTCGGAAAACGAGAGGCGCGTAAAAGCCGACTTTACCTTGCCGTTGAACAACAAGGGATCCAGATCCACTAACTGTTCGGCAAATTCAATTGTGCCGTCCTCTTGCAAGGCCGGGAAAGTCTCGCGCGCTGTCGGCACGCGTTCCTGGACCAGGTAGTCGCCGTCTGCCAAAGCGGCTTGCAAGGCATCATCCCAGGTAGCTTCGTCCGCGTTCCATCCAATAGTGATCCCGTGGCCGCCATAGTCATCGTTTGGTTTCAGCACCAGCTTTTGCTGGTTCTTCCTGATGTAGTCCAGCAGCTCAACTTCAGTTCCGAAGTAATCGCTTTTCTCGGCGCGCACCAGCCGCGTCCAGGGCACGTGGGCGCGAATCGCCTCCTGCTCTTCCCCATTGAATAATCCGGATCGTCTCTGATCGGTCAGCACTGCGAAAAGCGCTTTTTTGTGAATCAGTTTGGAGCGAAAACTATTAACCATGCAGATCGCGCGAGCCCGATAAGCCTCGAGCAGGGCTGGAGCCTCCTCGATGATCGGAAGATACTCATTAACCAACAACCGCTTGTAAACGATATCAATCTCGAATTCGTTAACGCGCAAGCGGCCGTTTTCAAACACTAACTCCTGCGGCGTGCAAATCGCTGTAGGGTAGCCCTGCTGCTCGAAGAACTCCTTGAAAAGCTCAAACTCACTTTGGGTCGGCCTGTCTTTGAGATCAACTATCGCGATTTGTGGTGCTGCATCCGGCTTTCGTCCAAGAAATTCTGCATAAGAATCCAGAAGCACATCCAACATGAAGCGGCTGCCATACAACGGCCTGACCTTATATGACTCGCCAAACTTCTGCATCACCGGCAGACGAGAAAAGATGTCGTAGGCCGCATCCACGTAGGCAATGCCGGCCGGGCTTTCTCCGTTTAATTCAACAAAACTGTAGGCCTCGTCGGTAAGGAAGGAATCAAGTCTGGCCGTGGGCGAAACGGCGCGATAACCTGGGTCAATGCTGATGAGATCCCGCTCAATATCAGTTAACCCAAGATCGACGATGAGCGAATCGTCGTTGATGGCCGCGTCTTTAACCTTTTCGATCGCGCTCCAAACGGTTTCGCAGATTCGACAGATTCGTGCGAAATCTTCTTCCGAGACAAAGTGTGGACGAAGATAGGGCGATAGTCGCCGGCCGCCAAAGATGAGCTTCGCTTGCTCGAGTCCTTCGTCAAGCATCCTTCGAGACGACTCGGCAAGCTCATCATCCTGGAGGAGTTGGTGATAATGGGAGACGGCTTCGTGAACCATAGAAACTATAGGGCTCTCGTAAAAAAGTCTTAAGGTTATCCGGCCCGATTTCGCCGGAGGCTGATTATTTCTGGAGGGGTTTAGAGTAGCACAGCAGGTTGAAGGCGGCCACGACGGAGAGGCGCATCAAGGACGGAGGCCGGCGCGCGTTCGGGATCTCTTGTTCATGTGACGCGGAGGAAGATTACGGTCGCGACTCCTCGGTGGTCTGGACCGTGATCACAATTTTCTCTTTATTCCGCACGACGTTGAACGTGTTTGGCTCTTTGCCCTTGCTGAAGAGTGTCATGGGAACAGGCCGCGAAAACACCTGCTGACCGTTGATTGCCTCAATGACATCGCCCGGTTTTAGTCCGGCCTTGAAGGCGGAGGTAGATGGTTCAACGTGGACCACCAGCAATCCGCCGTTCGCCCCAAAGTGAAATGCCGCCTGCTGTTGGAGTGCAATCGTCAAAATTCCGCGAGACACAAGAAAGCCAGGATTCTGCCTTCTAAAAAAGTTTCTGGCGGGTTTTCGATGACCTTGAAACGGATCAGGAGATTCGCCCAACCTGATCTCCATGGCCTCCAACACGAGCTTTTCGGGCCGTGCGATCGTGAACTTCAGAGAATTTCCCGGACCAGCGCCATCAAGAAGCCAGGTAAACTCGTCGGCATTCTTGATCTCATCGTCGTTAACTTTAAGAATTATGTCGCCGGCGCGGAGTTGCGCTAGCGCAGCGGGGCTACCAGGAACGACTGAGGTGAGCAAAATGCCCTCGCGCTTACCCGCCAGTTCGCGCGCGCGATCTACCTTCCAACCCTCTCGCAGGATGCGCTCATAGGAAAGCGCTCCAATTGGCTCACCACTAACCCCCAACCAAGGTCTTGGAACGCTTGCCTGCCGGGCGATAACGCGCCTGGCAGCGTTGCGCACTAGATCAAACGGGACAATGGTGGCCTCATTGCCTCTCACAGCGTCAACTATCCCGAGCGTTTCCCCGGCGTCGTTAATTGCAATCCCGCCCATGTTCGCGGGCGTCAACTTGTTTGACTTGATGCGAATCCGATGCAGTTTTCCGGATGGCGCACGGGTGATTTTCGACACGGTCGCTTCAGTTTCCCCGATGCGCACATAGATCTCCGCACCTGATTGTCCCGATCCATGCGAGGCAGGTTCAGGTCCAATCAAACGAAGCCGCTGGCCCAGTTCGATCTTCTCATTCTTCGGCTCGACCAGCGGTGGCAGATTGCCCTCATCCAAGGTGATTACCGACAAGCCGGTCAAACCGTCAACTCCAACATAGCGGGCCACCAGACGCTTGCCTTCTCGCGTGACGACCTTTATATCCGCGGGCTCGAGAAGTCCACGGCCAAAGGGAAAAGCTGGCACACCCGCAATGGCCATCGGGCCACTTGGCGCCGGGACACTGCTCGGCGGGGCTGGCATCGAAGGAGGTTTTGGAAAGTCCTTAGGAAAATCCTTTGCAGTTGGAAATTCCTTTGGAAAGTACTTTGAAGTCGGCGCCTGGCCAGCCCTTGGAGTCGGTGCCTCAAGAGTCTGAGGATGCCAGAACGCATCAGGCCCGAATGGAATCGGCGGCATCTCCGCTTCAGCTTCAGGCAGCCACACTGCAATCGTGCGACCATCATCCAGAGCCAGACCAGCAATTACATTTGTATGAATCTCGTTTTCAATTTGAAACGTTTTATCGAGCTTTGCGATGGAGGCAAGCGCGTTCGTGCGCGCCAACATGCGAATAAGCTTAAGTCCATTAAGGCCATGAAGGATCGTCACCACCTGAGGAGCCGCGGTGCCGCCCTGAATTACGACCGGCCGTGCCGGAACCCTGGTGACCCGTGTGCCGGTGCCAACCTTTTTCTGAATTACCGCTTTTGCTTTCACCTTCGCTGCGGCGTCTGGCGCATCGACCGCAGTCTGTTGCGACACTACCTGGCCGCAAAACACACAGGAGAGTGCTACCAAAGCTATGAAACGAAATGTTATTGCTGTTCTCATTGCTAAAATAAACTGATGTTTGACTACCCTTCGATTAGCTCCGGCTAAACCCTCGTGCAAACCCTAAGATGCCAATTACCATGCTCCTCTTGATGAGGCCACTAACGGTGTCGGGTTCTGACTCAAGGTCCGCTGTGACCCAAAACTGACGCCCGGCACTGAAATTGTTTTTGGCGTTCCCCGGCCGTTGTCGAGTGATACTTTTACTGACTGAGGCGCGGCATCTATCGGAAAAACTGTATGCCCGTCCGATGCGACCAACTCATTGATTCGCACAACTTTCGCCGAAGATTTACCCATGTCACGGCTACCGGATCGGTTTCCCGCTGTCGCTAGTCGAGCCCCTCCAGATCCGTTCCGATGGCCGACGCGCTGACTCGTTCCGTGTGTATTCAGACCTGAAACTGGCGGCGCTGAAGCAGGTGCAGGTCGGTTACCATTATTTTCTACAACGTTTTCTGCAACCTCTTCTGCAACCTTTGATTCGGGGGCCACCGGCTGCTCTACCGAGGGCTTCGCATCACTTTGCGCGACGACGGGCAGCGAGCCATCTGTGCCGGGCCGCAAACCTATCGCAAGCATCCCAAACCCAACCAACAATACGACTGAAGCCAACGCCGCAGCCCGGAGACTGAAGGAAAACTTACCTGTCGCGGATGCCTTTGACGCACCGCGTTTTTCGCCGACCAGTCGGGCCCGCAAACGAAACTCGAAATCGTTAGGAGCGGTAACAATGCCCAGGCTCGCAACCATCGCTCTTAACTTAAACTGCTGGTCGAAGAATGTTTCGCATTCGCCGCAGCTTTTCATATGAGCATTGATTGCCGGGCTGAGAGCTTCGTCCTGTCCCGCCTCTTCAATTTCCCGGCGAATGTTTCGACATCCCTTACTTCTTTCGAACGTTTTCATTTTATTCCTCGATAATTCAAAGATACGCTGTCATTTTTTCCCGCAAAAACCCGCGCGCCCTGCTAATCCGCGATTTCACTGTCCCTTCGCTTGTTTGCAGGATGCGTGAAATTTCATCGTAGCTTCGTCCTTCAACGTCCCTCAGGATCAATGGCGCCCGATATTTTTCCGGCAAAGTAGCAATTGCTCGCTGCACCGCGCCGCGCCGTTCCGCATCCACCATTTCCACGTCCGCCAGCGGCCGGTTATCCGGGGGATTAAATTCCTGCGGCTCTGCGCCATCTTTCGACTGAAAGAACCCGGTCAGCGACACCAGACGACGCCGTTTTCGCTTTCGCAGTTCACTTATGGCCAGGTTTGTGGCGATCCGGTAAATGTAAGTCGAAAAAGCATATGTCGTCTGATACCGGTCGGCTGCCCGGTAAACCCTAACAAACGTTTCCTGTGCCAAATCAACAGCTCCATCGTAATCGTTGGTCATCCGGTAGATGTAACTCGTAATCTGATTCCGATACCGGCTCACCAACTCGGCAAAAGCATCTTCGTCGCCAATCCGCGTGGCCTCGATGAGCGCGTGATCTGAGGCCGGATCCGCAACTACTTCGGGCCGCACCGCCGCGGCAAACGTGAAATCACTAATCGTGCTGATTGTATCCATCAGGGCAGGTAGGCTCGCGCGCGCTGACGACTTTCCATTTAGTTAAATGCTCTTACGAGCATCACGGTTCGGGCTGTTCGCCTGATTATACCCCGACAGATGACCGCCCGCAGCTTATACACGCCGCAATGGGTCTGCGGTTCCGAAACGATTGGGTTTAACTGAGGGATTAACTCCAGAGAGGGCTTTCCTGACGGAAAGGTCGAATTCGCTCCAAGATTAGGCCATGGGATTGGGGATCTGCGATTGTAAACTTGAGCCGCGGTTCCGCGAACATCTCGAGGCTCTACGCCTCGGGACTCTTGAACAACCCATCGTCAATCTTGACGCCGTATGTGATAGTGAGAATACGCGTTTCCTGGGTCTGTCGTCCCTCCTCGATGAGCACGGTTCTGTAAGGCACGCGTGTACTCTGAACCAAACGATAGTCCAAAAATTTCCTGGTATATTTGAGCGAAGGCGCGCCAGCACCGGGAGACTCCTGATACTCAAGCCAAAGGATCTGGAACGTTTTCGCGCTGATATAGTAGCGGGTCGATATTTTGTCTTTGTCGAGCAAATCCAGAACAAACAGGTCCAGTCCCTTTTGTTTCTCTCTGCCAACCAGACTTAGCGTCGATCCGTTCTCCTTGTAGCGCAAAAGCGAATCAATACTGTGCCGGTGCTGCGAACGAAAAGTGCTGGCGGCGTCGGCTCTGGGCACGAAACTCGAGCCGTTGATGATTCCCCACAATCGGCCATCGCCGAAGATCAGGGAATATTCAAGCGAGGGAGTCTTCTGGTCGAGCCGCACCTTGTCCTTTTCCGCGTTCTCACCGCGAACAAACCGACGTTCGTACGACGACTCTTCAGTTTTACCGTCAGTGTTAAAACGGATAAGGCGTCCGCGTTCCACGCCGTTGCGGCGAATCTGAGCCAACACAGGTCGGGAGCCGTAGGAAAGGATCGTAACCTCAGCTACCTGCTCCGCGTTTATGTTGCTTAGATTCTTATCAAGCTTTTGCTGCCTTATGTTTGCTGGAGTCGGTGTACTTTGTGGGGTTGGCGTCGGGGTTGGTTGTTGCGCCACGGCTGGCTCCACTGAGAAACCGACAACGACGAACAAAAGGGTCAATAATGCGGGGGCTTTAAATAGACGATGCAAAAAATTCGTTCTCCTCGCGAGCGCTTCGATACCTGACATGGGAGCAAGATTACGCCAACAGTAATGCGCGAATTGTAGCACAAGGGCGGCGAAACACCCTTTTTGGGAAAGTAGCTGATTGATGCGGTTGCAGTGAGCCGGGGATGCCTGCAGGTTCCTTCCATTCTCAGAATCCTCAGCCCTGAATCTTGCGATTAGTTCGGCATGAATAGCCCAGAAAGCCCGTGGGCCAGCCCTTATGACTAAACCAATCCTGCGTGATATTCTTGCTGACGCTCTTATCTTAATCAGTTAATTTTTAAAAGAAGGACAGGTGCACTATGAAGAAGGTAGGCATTTTGGTCGGGCGCGAAAAAACTTTTCCAGATGCGCTGATCAAGAACATCAATGAACGCGGCCGCGGAGGAGTGACGGCGGAATTTATGCAGCTCGGGGGCATTAAGCACGACGCACCGCCCCACTACGACTTAGTTATTGACCGTATCTCGCACGAGGTTCCCTATTACCGGGCTACTCTGAAGCGCCTCGCACTCGAAGGCGCCATCATAATCAACAACCCTTTCTGGTGGTCGGCGGACGATAAATTTTTTAACTATTCTCTCGCTACGAAGCTGGGCGTCGCCGTACCCAGAACCGTTCTCCTGCCGCAGAAAGACTATATCTCGGGGATCAGCAGCGAAAGCCTGCGCAATCTGGAGTTTCCTCTCGATTGGCAGGCAATTGTTGACTACGTCGGCCTGCCGGCATTCCTGAAACCGTTTGACGGTGGCGGCTGGAAGAATGTCTCAAAGATCAACTCGATTGAGGAACTTTGGCTTGAGTATGATCAGACAGGCACCCTCTGCATGACTCTGCAACAAGGTATTGATTTCGATCAGTTTGTTCGCTGTTACTGCGTAGGCCAGGAGGAAGTAATGATCATGGCCTACGACCCGCGCAAGCCATACCTTTCCGGCGAGCAATACATTCACGACCCGGATTACCTTGCTCCGGAGATGCACGCGCGGGTAACGAACGACGTCCGTACGTTGTGCTCGGCACTCGGCTATGATCTAAACACGGTGGAGTTTGCTATCAAGGACGGCATTCCCTACGCAATCGATTTCATGAATCCGGCGCCTGACGCCGAGCTGGCTTCGGTCGGTGAGTTCTATCACAACTGGATTTCCAACGCTGTCACGGACCTGGTCTTCAAGCGACTTGGTGAGCAGCGCGGGGCTCCGAAATATCGTTGGGATGGATTGATGAATCCTGCTCCGATTCAAACGTCAGCGGTTGCATCGTCGTCAGAACAGGCTTCAAGGACGATTACGCCCGAGGCCCCAGTATCCGGCACTGCCGCCAAAGGCAGTCGAGCCGCAGCAGCTGCGGCTAAAGCGGATTCGACGAGCAAACCGGCGCCGCGCAAAGCTGGCAAAACCACCACGCCCAAATCCAGCTGACTTCGTCGCTGAGCAATAAAAAGAAGGTAGAGGGGCCAGACTCCTCTACCTTTTCTTTTTTCACGGAACGAGCGTGATGAAGATCAAACTGATCTCGGTTTACGTCGTGGTCCGAGGGCCTTTATCGCAAACAGGCTGGAAACCCAGGCCACCAGCGACGACGATGCCAACGACCAGCAAATACCGGCGATTGAGGGTTCGAGATAGGGACTGATGAGTGCGACCAGAATACTGGCATTGGTCACGCGTGCCGCAATTTTGCGCACCCGTAGTGAGTATTGCAGCCAGTTGATACGCCGCAGTTCTACGGTCAAAAACTCGTCGTCATCATTGAGCGTCGCGTAGTAGTCCGCTTCGCGTGTGGCGTAACCAGTCAGAGACTTCTCCGATGCTGCGCGGGCTGCTTCACGATACTGATGAATAACATGCGCAAGTTTGCCTTCGCGCAATGCCAGGTTGGCGAGGCCCATCCGCGAGCGGAAATTTCCAGCCTCCAATGCGATTGCCTTCTGAAAACTTTTTTGCGCTCGGGCAGTTTCGCCCCACTCCAGAAAACTCTCTCCAATGAGAGCAAGCAGCCGCGGTTGATTACCCGCGCGCATCTCCGAAAGACGTAGGGCCGCACGCGCTCTGGATAGCAGCTTAGCGTCACTCAAACTGCTTGCCTGGGAACGCAGCAAGCGGGCGAAATCCAGGAGCATACGTCCGTCTCCCGGATTGATAATCAGAGCCCGACGAAATGCTTCGCGGGCCTGGTTAAGACGGCCGGAGATCCTTAGCTTGTTTCCGAGCGCCCCCAACAACACTGCCCGCTCGGAATCCAACGGATCATTGCTTGCGGCCGGCGGCGATTCGATTGCTGTTCCAGGTTTTCTGCTGTTCCGGCCCAGCTTGAAATCCAGGCTAGCGCTATCAAGGATTTCCGTGGAGGCGAGATGCAAACTATCGACTTCCCGGGACATTGCCTTGGGATCACAAAGGTAGTCACGCAACTCCAACGATCTGAGATCGAGCTTGTCCTCGTGAAGCTGTGGCAACAACCGGCCGATCATCTCGCGATAATTACGACCACCTGACGCAAACCTGAATTCGGTGTTCCTTCCGCTCACCTGGGTGCGATAACGGTAGCGGACCCGGCCGCCGCGCCGCAGGGTGCGTAGCGCATGCGTGTCCACCTTTTCGAAATCTTCAATTCGCAGCTGTTTGCCTCGACCGGCGATAAGGCGCTGGATAAAGGGTGCGGGACCGCGCCTGCTAAGTGACTTACCGTCGAATTCAATTCGGTCCGTGAACGCCAGGATTGGCACCACCAGCCACGCAAAACTCAACATGGCGAGTGCATAAATGTCCTGTTCCGATCTCAACAAGAGTGCAGACAGGAATGTAAGCACGCTCGCGGCTGCAAGATATGAGCCGGGTGAAACACGTACGCTGGCAATTCTAGGGCCTTCGCGAGGACGTTCTCTATCTCTGACGACCTCAGTAAGGGCCTTCAGGGTTTGCAGTTGGTCGGTGTCGTTCATTTTATTACCAGGAAACTTCGCCTGCCGGGGGGTTGATCTATCTGGTCTGCACAGGACACTCAACCGGCACTTCCAGCGAGAATGTTCCGCGGCCACGTCCTGGTTCAGTGTAACGTAAGTCAGCAAACTGTACGAGAGTCTGCGTCAGGCAGTCCTCTCCGGCAACGTTAATGACCGGGAACCTCGCGAAACTCAGGAAGACTTGCGATGGATACTCGCGAGTGGCGTGGGCCAGAGCGATCGATTCATTGCCTGATGGTTTCTCAAAACGTACCAGAGTGGAGCGAGATTGATTTTCGCCCAGCAAGTTTAAATTGAAACGGTACGTGGCCTTATCCGTTTCAACCATCGATAACCAACGCAGAGGGTTTGCCAGAGTTGGCATGGCGGCAACCTTGATCGTGCTTTCCCCTCTTTCACCAGCGAGCTTAGACGCTTCGGTTTGCGTTCGATTTAGTGCGATCGAATGAATCCCAAACAGGAAGCCGAGGTAAAGGCAGATGATTGCTAGCGCCGTGAGCGACGTCCTGGAACGCCAGCGGCCGGCCACCTCAGTCTTTAAAAGGACGACGATGAAGATCAGTGCGGATACCCAGAAGATGCGAAGTGGAGTGGGGTTTGGCAACGCAGATTGCCCCCTGGCTCCGAACAGGACCAGAAACGTTGTAGCTCCAGCGATCACAAGCCAAACCAGCCCCTGCAATTTTGTCCTGGAGGTCAGAAGAAAAGCGGAGCCGCCCAACACAACCCAGATGAACGGATCGATTATGAAAACAAGATCGCCATACGACCAGCGAGCGTCCCAAGGCAACAGGAACCGCATTCCGTAGTTGTTGGTCCAATCCATGAGGGGGTGCGTGGCGCTGACCAGAAATGAAGCGATGAGGAGACCCCCCAATCTGACTTTTCGAGGGCGTTTCCGAATCCGCGCTATCAATAAATCCACCAGAAAGAAAACCAGTGGCAGCGCTACTGATAAGACGATAATTCCGGCAATGGAGTGGGTGATTCCGCGATGATGATGGAGATACGACCACCTGCCTCCGGCCAGCGCCAGAATGTCGGCATCAGGCGCATTAGCGGCAAGAATGCAAAGAGTGGTTGTTCCTGGTGAGAGCCTTTCCAGGCCCGCTTTCGAGGCCGAAAGGCCAATTAGAGAATGGGTGAGATTATCCAAGATCTAAGCTGGAACATCAGAACGGAAGGTTTCCACCAGGCGCTTCCGGAGTCAACTTGGCATAGCGGTCGGGATCCACTTTTTGCAGTTTCTCTGTTGCTTCGCGAGCTGCGCCAGAGGGAGGTATAGGCGTGCCGTCAGCATCTTTCGCAGTGCGGTTGGCCTCGACGATATTGAACAGGATGTCCGCAGCCTCCTTCTTTTTGTTCTGTTTCTCATAAACGCCGGCGAGTCGGACGTTAGCCGTTTCCGGACTAACCACGGTCGCATTTAGCGCGGCGATTTCAGAATAGAGTTTTGCAGCTTCATCCAGCTTTGCATCCGCTTCCATCGCCTGCGCGAGTGCGAATCTTGCGAGGATAGCCGCCTCTACATTGCCGCTCTTGCTAACCTCAGTGAGTTCGGTTATCCCTTTGGCGCGGTCGGTGACCAGCAGATTTGTCCCGATGAAATATCTCGCCTGGCTCCGATATGGATCGCCATACTTGGCAGCCACTTTTTGAAACTCATCGATCGCCCGTTGGGCCCGTTCCTGCTCGCTCGAAAACTTTGGCGCACTTGGATCGAGGGCGCTCGGGTCGCCCATCAAGGGGGTCGACGTGATCGAAATAGCACGACCCATCGCTCGCTGTGCCTCATCGGCCTGTTTGTTACTGCGCCTTACCCAAAGTCCAACTACCAAGGCCAATACCAGTATTCCCAGCAAACCGTACAGGATCGTCTTACCCTTGCCCTCCAGCCGATCTCCCAAACGATCAAAAACCTTTCCGGCAGTATCCCTAAACTTATCGTGCTGTAGTTCGCGGGCGCGTTTCTTTTTGTATTTGGCCACGTTGGTGCTTTCTCGCAAGTTCAGATAGTGAACTGCGTTCATCGTAGGTGTATGATTTGCAAACCAGTAACTCTAGTGGGTGGTCGGAAAACTTGTCAAGCAGGCCATTTGCGCAATGATCAACTTGCAGAAAGCGATCAAGGCTGACGGCACATCTAATTTGCGACGTGAGATCAAACGTGGGAACAAACATGAACAAGCTGGAGTCTAACCCCACGACCGTCCGGAACGGGCATGCGGCCGCAGTTGGTCCGATTCCAGCGCCAGGGGGAAAAGCGTGAGCTACGGGGAGCCAATAGCCCTCGCCGGGCAAATAGGATTGGACCGGGTTGCCCCAGCAGCCGCCGTTGAATCGCGTACCACAGCAGAGGCTGAGTTCATTGACAGACTGAAGGCCGGCGACGTCGCAGCATTTGAAGAGTTGGTGGCCGCGCGCTCGGGTGAGATTTACGGACTTCTCTTCCGTCTGACCGAAAACCGTGAAGAAGCTCGCGATCTGACGCAGGAAACTTTTTTGCGGGCCTTTCAGAACATCGCACGCTTCCGAGGCGAGGCAGACCTGCGGACCTGGATTTACCGAATTGCAATTAACCAGGCTCGCAATCGCTGGCGCTGGTGGCGGAGACGCAGTCGAGACTTAACTGTGTCGCTGGATGCCACGCAGGCAAACTCCGACCAGCCGCTGATGGCCACGCTCGCAGAGACGTCAGCTAACCCCGAGCAAAACACGCTCGCGCGGGAACGCGAAGTGGCCTTGCGAGCGGCCTTACGGAACCTGGGTCATTCATACCGGGAGACCGTAATACTTCGGGACATTGAAGGATTTACTTACGAGGAGATTGCCACAACTTTGGGTATTAACGTTGGAACCGTGAAATCGAGACTGGCGCGCGGCCGCCAGGAGTTGCGTAAGAAGTTGGAAGGTTCTTTGTAAATGCGGATGGCCGACCCGCCCCGGCTCACAAACAACTCGGTGCCAAATGGGTCGAAGTGAGAAAACGGCGGGCTTCCAGTGGAGAGAATCAGAGATGACGGCGAATTTGAAAACGTGGCCAGCAACACCCGTTGAAGCCTCGCCTGAATCAAAGTTCTTTTTATCCTGGAGACATCGCCCAAGTTGCTCCTTTTAGCAAAAGAGGGAGCAGCCGGGGTCGGTCGACCATCCGATACATTGGAAATGCTCTATGAGTTGCGAAGAAACAAATAAGCTGCTGTCGCAATACGTTGACGATATGCTTTCACTGCCGGCCCGGGCCGCAGTGGATGCACATCTCGATCGCTGTCCTGTGTGCCGGGCTGAAGTAGCTGAGTTCAGATCACTAAGTCGCAGCCTGAGTAATCTTACTGCCGAACCAATCCCTGCTGATCTGGTCAGCGGAATCTCCAACGCGTTGCGAATCGAGGCAGCAGCGCAGCGCCAGTCGCCCAAGCCGAGTTTTCGCGAACAGATAACTCTTTGGCTCCAGCCGCGGTTGATGCCATACGGAATCGGCTCGATTGCCTCCGTATTCATTTTCATTTCTATGTTTGCGGGCTTTCGGCCGCATTTCGCGGCCATTAATGAAGCTGCCCTGCAGAACAGAGGTGCGTTTGCCCGCGGCTACGACCTGAATCAGCCGGTATCCCCCGAGGACTTCTCTGCGAGTAGGTACCCTTTTGCGGGGCAATCACCCAGTCTCAACCCAGACGGCGCCCTGGCAGAACTTACCAGCGCCTACGCTCGTCCGCGTGCCGATGTTTACGAGGACGCTGATGACATGATTGTAGTAGCAGATGTTTTTAGTAACGGAACTGCTTCGCTGGCTGACGTTGTACAGGCGCCGCGCAATCGCGAAATGCTGGCGCAGTTTGAGCTCGCCTTGCGCGAAAGCACTGCTTTTGTTCCCGCCTCTCTGGATCGCCGTCCCGATACCATGCGCGTCGTTTTTACAGTTCAAAAGGTAGACGTGCGCGACACCGATTTCTAGCTTCCGTTTTCCCTCGTCCGTCTCGCAATCAAAGGCAAAGCTTCGCACAGTAAACTGCGCCGATACGTTCCGTTTGACTCGCTTGACGCACCGCACTGCGCGTGTTAGTTTGCGCCTTCACCCTTTCTACTAATTACATTGATGAAAATCGGGCTAGTGAATAGCTTGAGAAGACGCGCGTGACTGCTCTCGCACCAGAACTAAAAGTAACTCCGCTAAACCAGATCCATCGCAAGATGGGCGGACGCATGGTCGACTTCGGCGGTTGGGACATGCCGGTCCAGTATCCGGCTGGAACGATCACCGAGCACCTTCGCACGCGTATGCGCGCCGGGCTCTTCGACGTTTCGCACATGGGTGAAATTAATGTCAGCGGCACCCAGGCAATTCAGTTCATCAATCGCCTTACTTCAAACGATGCTTCCAAGCTGATTGATGGCCAGGCGCAGTATTCAGCTCTTACCACGCCGCAGGGTACCGTAATCGATGATTTGCTCGTGTACCGCTTTGGACCCGAACAATTCATGCTGGTAGTTAACGCCGGCACGACCGAGAAAGACTGGGACTGGATCATCGCTCATCGTGGTGATGAAGAAGTCGAACTCAAGAATGTGAGCTCAGAATATTGTCAGCTTGCCTTGCAAGGGCCTGAGGCTCTGAACATTTTGCAGCAGCTAACCAGCACGCTACTCTCCGAGATCAAGTATTACTATTTCACTGAGGGGCAGATTGATGGAATTGATGCCATCATCTCGCGCACGGGCTATACCGGTGAAGATGGTTTTGAGGTTTACGCTGCTGCCGGGAAAGCTGAGCAAATTTGGAATCGAATCCTCGAGGTTGGCAGCTACGGCACGGATGAAGGCGTGCTCCCCTGCGGTTTGGCGGCGCGAAATACTTTGCGACTCGAAGCCGCCATGGCTCTTTACGGGCATGAGATCGATGAGACAACGACTCTTCTCGAAGCCAATCTCGGCTGGATAACTAAGTTAAGCAAAGGCGACTTCATCGGGCGCGAGGCCCTGGCAAAACAAAAAGAAGAAGGCATCACGCGCAGACTGGTTTCATTTGAAGTGACCGACCGGGGTATCGCCCGCGACGGCCAAGACATAATGATTGATGGCGAGCGCGTTGGAGTTGTAACGTCCGGAAGTCCTGCTCCCTACTTAAAGAAGAATATTGGCATGGGTTATGTCCCGATCGAATTCGCTAAAGAAGGGCAGCAGATTCAGATTGATATTCGCGGGAAGCTTACAGGCGCGCAGATTGTGAAGTCGCCTTTTTACAAGCGCGAGAAGTAGCCGAGACTTATCATTTTCGTAAACAGAAAACTCAAAACCGGCGGAGGCAACATGGCAAACGTTCCCGAAGATTTACACTACAGCAAAGACCACGAGTGGGTACGAGTCGATGGCGATGTCGCTACCGTCGGAATTACCGACTATGCGCAGAATTCGCTCGGCGATGTTGTCTACGTCGAACTGCCCAAACCCGGCGAGACTTTTACCGCGAATGAGTCGTTCGGATCAGTCGAGTCTGTGAAAGCTGTCTCGGAAGTGTTTTCGCCGGTTTCCGGCGCCGTCGCTGAATCGAATGATGCATTGGGCGACGCTCCTGAAAAGGTAAACACTGACCCTTACGGCGATGGCTGGATGATTCGCATCAAGATGTCGAATTCAGGTGAAGTTGACAGCCTGTTGACAGCCGCGGAGTACGAAGATTTTACGAAAGCGGAGACAGAGTAACGCGTGCGTTATATTCCAAACTCGCCCGAAGAACGGGCGGAGATGCTTCGCCGGGTCGGCTTAAACTCCGCGGCACAGCTATTTGATTCCATCCCTAAAGAATTACGTCTCTCGAGAGATCTTGAGACGCCGGCAGCACTTTCCGAAATAGAACTGCTGGCCGGCTTTGAACGACTGGCATCGCGCAATCATGGCGCAGCCCGAGAACGCTCAAGTTTTCTCGGCGCCGGCGCTTACCAGCATTACATTCCCACCGTCGTCGATCACATCGTTTCGCGTTCAGAATTTTTCACTGCTTACACTCCCTACCAGCCGGAAATTTCGCAGGGCACCTTGCAAGTGATCTTCGAGTTCCAAACGCTGGTATGCCAGCTAACTGGAATGGACGTGGCAAACGCGTCGATGTATGACGGATCCACTGCGATGGCCGAAGCAGTGCTGATGGCCGAGCGTGTCACGCGAAGGTCGAAAGTTATAGCCTGTGGCGCGGTCCACCCCGAGTATTTGGAAGTTGTAAACACTTACGTTCAGCACGCGGGCATTGAACTGGTTCACGCCGATTTTGATCCCGGCACCGGACAAGTCTCCAGCAGCCTGGCCGATTTGCTCGACGATAAGACTGCCGCGATCGTCGTGCAGTCTCCAAATTTCTTCGGTTGCATCGAAGATGTCACGGCGCTAGCCGAGAAAGCTCATGCAGCCGGCGCCTTACTGATTGTGGCAGTCACGGAATCGATTTCGCTTGGGCTCTTGAAATCACCAGGAGCATGCGGCGCCGACATCGTAGTTGCGGAAGGACAATCGTTTGGGGTTCCGCTTTCATTTGGCGGCCCTTATGTAGGTCTCTTCGCCACCCGAGAAAAGTATGCGCGGCAGATACCCGGTCGTTTAGTCGGTGAAGCCTACGACAAACAGGGACGGCGAGGTTTTGTTCTGACCCTTGCCACGCGCGAGCAACACATACGACGCGAAAAGGCGACTTCAAACATCTGTACGAATGAAGGTTTGATTGCCCTCGCGGCGACAGTCTATCTGGAGACGATGGGCCGACGCGGTTTACAGGAGGTCGCACACCAGTGTGCACAGAAGACTGCGTATGCGGCGAAGCGAATAGGGGAGCTCGCTGGTTTTTCAGTTCCCTTCACCGGCGCGCGTTTCAATGAGTTTGTGGTTCGCGCTCCAGCGCCCGCCGCTGAGTTGATGTCGCAATTGGCCTCGAAGAGAAATATTACTGGCGGACTCGCGCTGTCTCGTTACTTCGCTGATCGCCCAAACGATTTTTTGGTTTGCGTTACGGAGATCAACTCGCGCGCCGACATCGATGCGCTGGTTGACGCACTGGCAGGCGCCTAATCGTGTGCAGGATAATCAAAGCAGCCCTTGCCTTATGAAATCTGAAATCACCAAAGTAACTTCGCATATCAGCCATAATGAAGCGTTGATCTTCGAACGCTCGCAGACGGGCCGGATAGGATATCGCCTGCCTCCGCTCGATGTTGATGAGGTACCCATCGGCGATCTGATTCCTACGGCATTTCAGTGTGACAACGATCTCGATGGGTTGCCTGAAGTCAGCGAAGTTGACGTCATTCGCCACTTCACCAGGATGTCCACCTGGAACTACTCCATTGACCTCGGCATGTACCCGCTGGGCTCATGCACGATGAAGTACAACTCGCGTCTGAACGAAAAAGTGGCGCGGATTCCCGGCTTTGCGAACCTCCATCCACTCGCCAGCGAGGACGATGCCCAGGGCGCATTGCAAGTGATTTACGAACTGCAGGAGCATCTGGCTGAGATCACAGGTTTACCCGGCATCTCGCTACAGCCTGCAGCCGGCGCTCATGGTGAGATGACAGGCGTGATGATTATTCGCGCCTTCATCGACGCGCGCGACGGCGCGGAAGCATCCGCCCAACGTCGCACGATGTTGATTCCAGACAGTGCGCACGGTACCAATCCGGCATCCGCGCATCTCTCCGGATTTTCCGTTAAGACTATTCGGTCAACTGCTGAGGGGTTCACCGATCTGGATCACCTGCGCGAGCTTTGCGAAGGCGGCCACGTCGCCGGCTTGATGCTTACGAACCCAAACACGCTCGGGCTGTTTGAAAAGAACATTCAGGAGATTTGCCAGATCGTGCATGACGCCGGGGGTCTGGTCTACATGGACGGCGCCAACATGAATGCGCTTGTAGGAGTAGCGCGGCCGGGTGACATGGGCGTTGACGTTATCCATCTGAATCTGCACAAAACGTTTTCTACGCCTCACGGTGGCGGTGGTCCGGGCTGCGGCCCATGTTGTTGCACAAAAGAGCTGGAACCGTTTTTGCCAGTCCCTCGCATTGTCAGAACCCGGAGCGTTAGCGATGGGGCGACAGCGCCAACCGGCGAAAACTCGGACCGCTATAAACTTGACTTCAGTTATCCCCAATCCATCGGACGCGTGAAGGCTTTCTTCGGTAACTACGGAATGATGTTGCGCGCTCTGTCCTACATTCAGACCCACGGCAATGACGGATTGCGCGAAGCGACGGAAGCCGCGGTTCTGAACGCGCGTTACATCGCGGAGGGATTAGCCGGAGATTTCCATAAACCATTCGAGGCCGATCCAATGCACGAAGTGGTCTTCACCGATAAACGCCAGACGCGCAAAGGTGTTCACACGCTCGACATCGCCAAACGGCTCATCGATTACGGCTTCCATCCAATGACAATCTATTTTCCGCTGATTGTTTCCGGGGCAATGCTGATTGAGCCAACCGAATCAGTTGGACATCAGGAACTGGACCAATTCATTGATGCGATGCGATCGATAGCGCGAGAGGCGATTGAGGATCCGGAGTTGGTTTTGAATGCGCCCCATAGCACACGCATCGGACGTCTCGACGAGGCCGCTGCCGCACGCAAGCCGGTGCTACGCTGGAAACCCAGGCAAGCTGCCACCGCGAGTTGACCGCATCCGCAGGTACATCCAGGAAGACTCTCTCAAATAACAGCTTACGCTTCCCAACCGGCCTGACTGCTGTCGCTGGCTGGGCCAGCCTGCTTCCCCTCGGAAGGCACTTTAAGCAGTGCCAGTCGCTCAACTACACGTCCATTCACCAGATGTTCTTCAACAATCTCCGCGACGTCGCCGGCTCTGACCTGCGCATACCAAATCCCATCGGGGTAGATCATTACAGCCGCACCGATTGCACAGAACCCGACCGAACTGGCTTCCGTTAAGACCACACTCCCGCGAGGATTCTTCCCCTTTTTCTCTTTCCCAAACATGATGTCGCGAGCCAGAAGTTCGCGTTCGAAGGCGTCCCACACATCGGCGCTGCCCACGGCCGAACACGAAGAGCCGCGGCATACGAACACGTGATGTCGAATAGGGGCGGTTACGATTGGGGCCAGCGTTTCGAGGGCCTGCTGGTTACAAATAAGAGGGGTTTCTGCCATTTCGTTGGATTGATAAGAGTGTGATTCTGCAGCGTTGATGGTAACACAGGACTGGGGCCTCCATGAGACGTGAGTGCTGTTGAATAGTGGGACAGTTAGGAAGTTTTGCAGACTTTTTAACCGGGAGCGCGGGCGTCCCGCCCGCAATGCGCCGTGGCGCGTAATCTTACAGTCCGCCAATCAATTCATTTTCGCGCTTCGCGCTCATTGCGGGCGGGACGCCCGCGCTCCCAGTAAAAGAGTTGCTCTTAATGCAATTGCATGATCTCTTCGCTAAACTTCGCGGCTGCCCTTGCGACCTTTGCGGTTTGCTTTGTCTTCTGAACTTTTACCGCAAAGTATGCAAAGAGACTCAAAGAGCGCAAAGCGAACCGCACCGGTATCAGTTCTCACGAATCTTTTGCTAGGCTCCAAAATACAATGTAGAATACGCGCCCAAGGGCGACCGCTCCACAGACCGCAAACGTGTTTAAGCGGGTCTGTGAGAGGTCGCCCAAATTGATGTTAATCGAAATTCGATACAAGCAAGGTTTAAAGACTCACACTTATGGCTACCGGCCTTGTTATCCACATCTCTTCAGGTAAGGACAAACATACCGAGGTATTGACGGGCGAACACTTTCGCATCGGCACGTGTGCTGATTGCGACTTGCGTCTGCGCCTTTCGTCTCTTCCGCAAAACCCTGAGAACGGCGGAGTGATGCTCGAGTTAACTCGCGAGAATGGCTCGTATCGTGTTGTCGGGTTTGATCGATCACTCGATCTGCAGCACAACCAGGAAGCTCTTAGTGAGAAGAGTTTGATCGAGGACGGCGATGAGGTTCGTATCGCCAGTTCAAATCTTCTGTTGACGTTTTATCCGATACGTTCGCTTCCGGCTGTTGTCGATCCGGCCACACACGAAGCCCACATTGCACCGTTTATCGAACAAGCTGCTATTGAATCAGCCGCCACAGCTCGTCGCGATGACGCCAAGGTGTTTTTGCGAGAGTTTACGCGCGAGCTGGTTCGGGAGATTAATCCGAGCACTAAACTAATCACGTTTGCCATCGCGCTGGCGCTGGTTGGCGGCGTCCTCTACCTCGGTTTCTCGATGTACAAAGAGATGCAGCGGAGCCGAAAAGTAATTGACGAACAGCAAGCGCAGCTGGCCTCGATGCGAAATGAGGTCTCGAAGACTAACGAGACCATTAACGACCTTGATCGATCCAACAAGGAAATTCGCGACAGTCTATCCCTGGCAGTGAAGCTGCGCAGCGACTATGGCAGCGGCGTCTGCCTAATCGCCGGTTCGTTCTATTACGTCGAAGCAGGCACGGGACGACCCTTGCGAGCTGCGGAAGCGCAAGTGAATGAAAGCGGTGAAACGGTCCAAACGAGTGATGAATCCACAGCGCTCACGCCTGAAGGTAAAGCCGCCATTGCCGAGTTCCCTTTCGTTGGTACGGGCTTTTACACCGGTGACGGATTCGTCTTAACAAACCGCCACATCGCGCAACCCTGGCTGGCGGATGAGCGCGCGCAAAGTTTGGTGAGCAGTGTCAGGGGCCAACCGCGCCTCAGGAAACTGCACGCGTATTTCCCCGATCATCCAAAACCAATTGCATTGAAATTTAAACTCTCAGGCGGGCGTGATGACGTGGCGGTATTAACCTTAGACCTGGAGGACCTCCCACCTAACATTCCAGTACTTCCTTTGGAAAGCGAGGAAGATGCGGTGGCCGTCGGCACTCCGGTAGTCATGATGGGTTATCCGCTTGGTCCCGATCGGCTGCTGGCCTTGATGGACGATGCTGAGTCGCGCAACATCCAGCAGCGCTACGGGACCCTGGATGCGCTCCTGGCTTACTTTGCCGAGTCACGACGGATTCAACCGCAAACCACTCAGGGCAATATCACGGATGTTAACAGCCGGCGCATTGCCTACGATGCGCGAACGGCAGAAGGCGGATCAGGAGCCCCTGTTTTTGGTCAACTGGGCCATGTCATCGGAATCAATTTTGCAATCTCCACCGAGAGTCAATCTTCTAATTTTGCGGTACCAATTCAATATGGGATTGCACTGCTGAAGCGCGCGGGCTGGAGCTACGTAGCGCCAACCGAAAATAAGGACGTCGAAGCCGCACCATCTCCGCCCAAATAACTCTTTCCGAAGCCCTTCCCACCGGTGATCTCTCAGCAAAACAGTTACTGCATTAGTTTGACATTCTCTGCGCTACCTCTGCGCTACCTCTGCGCTACCTCTGCGTCTCTGCGTTGAATGTTCTACTGGGGGAATTCACCGCTGATGCGCAGCGAGAACCCGCAGAGAGAACTGAAATACAACACCGCTCGAATTACTGTACTGGTTCAGTTTTGCTTTGCGGTCTTTGCGAAAACCTTTGCGTAATTTGCGGTAGCGGTCTAAAGAAACCGCAAAGGTCGCAAAGCTAGACGCAAAGTTTCGCAAAGAGATGCGTCTGATCGAGTCAAGCAGCACCAGTACGCCAATTGTCCGCGTTGCTTCAGCCTGCAACGCATCAGGATTCGGCAACGGCTGCAATGCTCGAAGCATCGAAGGCCAAAGCAAGCGGATGGCGGCGAAATTTGGACCACTCCCGATTCGAACAACTTTGAAGATGATATATTATCTTCGCAATGCGGCATCGGGCATAAGGCTTGCTCACGTTTTCGGAGTTTGAGGAAAACCTCTGAGGTCGTGAAGCTAAAGGATTCACCAGAATCCCGGATGCAGTTTTTACCCGACATCAGAACGAATTTGGGGGCTAGAGATAATCGGCAACTATCGTACAAGGGCCCATCGCTTCAGCGGTGGACTTTTCATTACCGGGACGCGGTTCCTGGCTGGCCTACTTCTCTTAACTCTGCTCACGCAACCGTTTTTCACCGCGAAACTCGTCCGTGCACAGGACAAGCCGGCTGAACCTGAAGCATCTCCGTCCGAGATCTTTCGGCTCGAACGTGTTGAGATTGAAGGCGGAGCGGAACTAGTAACTATTCACGCCCGGATGCCTGCTACTGGCATGGCCCAGCCTCTTAACGACGTGACCAGCGGGTGGGTGCCGATGGTGTCCGTGCTCCGGGATACGCTTGGCGATCTCAATCCGGAAAACGATCGCCTGCGTTATGTTTGGCCGCTGACTTACACTCGTCCTTCGCTCAAACAGCGTATATCAGGTGCAGTTCCGTTTCTTTACTCAAGGGTCGGAAATCGGAAGGGCTCTTCCTCTTCAGCCCCGCCAGCGGTATTGGATCTTGCGTCGCCTGAACGTGACGTTTGGAATCGAATCTTTCTCGCGGCGCTTCAAAGCCTCCTCCTCGATCCTTACGGGATGCCTATCAAGGCTTCCACTCGCTCTTACCGTCAGAATCTGAGCGACTATCGTAAGTCGCACGTGATCCGCGCGTTATCAGTTTTGGCGCTGTACCAGGCAGTGGAAGGCTCTCCCGCGTTTTCAGAGTCGGAACTCTCTGAGATTCAGGCGCGCCTGCGACTTACAGATAAGACCTTCGGCGGCCTTTTGGGAGATCTAGACCTCCAACGCTTTAACGAAAAGCAGGTTACCGCAACGCTCGATGCGCGAGGCCATAACTGGGAATTGCTGCGCCAGCGTGCGGAAGCTGAGTCACTTTACTTTGAACCGCTCCACCTGCCTGACGGAAGTGCAACACACGCGCTGCTCTGGGTGGCAAAGCCTGACCTCGAAGCCAAGCGCAATCAGTCGTTCAAAGGGCGATTCCTAAACATCGCTGATCCCTGGTCAGACAAGCGGCTCGCAAATTGGAAAGGACACGTTGAGCTCCGCTACTTCGACGAGGATAGCCGTCCCGTCTCGGCTGAGGCGCCCGGCGCGCGCGCAATCGAGATGATTCCGCTTGCGCTCTACGGTCTGGATAATCCAAAGATTCCCATGGTGTTGGTTGACTTCAGAGACGCATCGAACCCGAAGAAGCGCGAGATGTCGCGACGCGTGTTGCAGGACGTAACCAGTAATGTCCTCTCACTCTCCAGCTTCGGCCCGCTGGCCTACTTCCTTGGTCGCTCAGTTTTTGATTTTGTAACCGGCCGACGCGGGATTGATATCAACCAGCCTTCGCGACTTCGAACCTATTCCCAGCTGAAGTTATTGTTGTCTGTAAATGAATCGCTTGACCCTAAACTACGAGAGCAGATTGATTCTCGTCTTGAAAGAGTGTCTCTGAATCCCCTTGAGAATGACCTGGCTGTCGAGTCGCAGCTGGCGATTCAACAGTATGAGGCGCTTGTCGCTTATGCGAAGCGGCCGAATGGATTGGCGGCAAAACTTAATCGCGATCGCAGGGCGGAATTGGTACCGCTCGAGCATGGCAAGACCGCCCGAATATTCTTCCGCCTCGGTAATATTCTTTCTTTCGGGAAATACACTCACCGCGAAGACGCTGATTCCAATTCGTCGCCTTTGAACGAACGTCTCGATCTAGCGCGTCGTCTAAATTTTCACACGCTCTTCCTGCTTAAGGTGGCGGAATCCACGCCGCAGATTGAAGTGATCTGGAGTCTCGACGAAGTGAAGCGTTCGCTTCAATTTATTGCTGAACACGGAAACCAGGCAAACTCCAAAGCCATCACCGCTGCAAGTTCAATTTTTCGGCGGACGGGAGATGAGGAAACACGGCGTCTCTGTCTCGACAGTCTTTCGAGAATAGACAATCCCAGAGCAAGACATGAACTGATTCGTTTATCACAGGACCGGCGGCTGGATTCCGCCGGGCAAGACATGATCAGCGCGTTTCTCGTCGCCAATCCAAAACAGCGACCGAACGCAGATCCTTTATCCGCGTCGCGTGAAAAGGCGGCAGAAGTAACGGGTCAACAGTAGATTCTGACGCACGACCATCTCCCCGTGAGTTTAGTGATATCAGTGAACACCGAACGCCTCTCACAAGAAACCCTCTCTGCCAGTTTGTCTGCTTGCAGGCTTTTCTTCGGGTCCTTCCGTCTATTGGTCCTGCTGACCTTTGCGGCGTTTTTCCTTTTCCCTGAGACTACGCCGGCGGTAACGCGACGGCTTGTCGTTCTCAAAGTCGACGGTTTGCCTCACGACCTGGTCGACGCGGTCGTCCGCGAACGCGATCCGCGTTCTGGTAAGAGTACGTTGCCGTGGATGGAGCACATCTTCTACCAACGCGGCACTCGGCTGGCTAATTTCTACGTTCGTGGTACCAGCCTTTCCGCACCGTCGTGGTCGTTGCTCGAGACGGGCCAACACCTGCAGGTCAAAGGCAATGTTGAGTTTGATCGCTACACACTTCATGCATACGACTATCTCAACTTCATGCCGTTCTATTTTAAAAGCGCGGCCGGCGCGCGTATCGACATGCCCGGCGTGGAAGTGCTGGACTCACTCGGCTTGCCAATGCTCTCAGACGCCTTCCCCCACCAAGAGCGTTATATCGCTTTCCAGCTTTATCAACGCGGGATGCGCTTTAACACAATCAGAGAGGCCCTGCAGAAGCGCTTCGTGAAGGACCCCCGCGACTTACTGGCGGAATGGACCATGGGCATTGAAACCCGCAGCGCATTTTTTGATCAGATGGAGCGCGAACTGATTCAGAAGCTCGACGATCCAAACATTCGTTACCTGGACCTTTACATCTCGGCCTTTGATCACATTGCCCATCACGTCCGCGATCCGGCTGTGCATCGCACCAAATTGGTGGAGATAGATCGCTTGATTGGCAGGGTTTGGTCAGCGGTCCAGAAAAGCGAAATGGGAAGTGAGACCGCAGTAGTTTTGGTGTCAGACCATGGATTCAACACTAAACCGGAGATTTATAGCCAGGGCTACAATCTCGTCAAACTGCTGGGCAGCAGTGCCGGGGGCGGACACCACGTAATCACGAAACGCCGGCTGTTGATGGAATATGCCCTCAAGGGCATGAATTTCCTGGTCCCGTTGATCACGACCTCGACTGACGAGTCTTACTATCTAAAGGGCCAAAGCACTGATTACCCAACAGCACTTCTGGATTTTGACGGGAACGAGCGCGCGTCAATACATCTCCGCAACAGCAACCTGAATCTGCTTCACATCCTCTTGCGTGAGTTACAGCGGAATAACCTTTCCCCTCCGCTACGAAGCGCGGTCACTCATACTTTCTTTGAGGTGGTGGATTCCGAGCGGCCGGTCTGGCAGAAGAATCTAACCGAGCTGAACGAAGAGCTGGGAGTTCTGCGCAGACTAATCGAGCAACAACGCAAACAGTGGGAAGCCCAACCGAAGGAGTTTAAGCCCGAGGAAATCAGAATTGGTTTGGACGATCAGAAGAAACGGGTTTTCGCCCAACTCGAGAAATGGATTAGCCAGGAGAAGGACTACTCGGCGTATTCCCAAAAGCTTGCTGCTCTGCTAGCCCTGCGCAAAGAAGATTTCAATCCGGCAAAGTTGAAGATACCGGACATCATCGCGAAAAATGCGATGGGCGAACGCAATAGCATTTTCCAACTCCAGAATTACGTGGCTGGTATCGCGCCCGGTGGCCTGGTGCTGGACTCCGGCGGATCGCTGGATACACAAAAGAGCTTCACTCGGGTTAACTACTTTTCCCTCTTAAAGGACATCAGCGTCCGAAATAACGTTCAGCCTCAAGTTTCAAACCGTCCGGTCGACATGGTTGCGACCCGAATTCCGGCTGAGCTTTTTTCCGAAACTCTGTCGGAGCCGTCGCTTCATCCTGACGTGATCTGGGTGAATGGCGGCGTGTCGAAGCAAGTCCTCATCCTCGGACGCACAGACGCGCAGGGCGTGTTAAGTCTTCGCTACGTCCCCATCAGCGGTCTCACTCAGGACGCTGCGGGCCGCATAACGTTTGAACGGATTGCCTGGCAACCTCACTTGCCTTTGCGGATCTTCGAGGATACGAAGCTTAACGTCCCAGGCGTGGATCGGGCGGCCTGGCTCAGCCAGTGGCACACTGATATCGAGTGGTTGAATGCATTGCACCGGACTAACTACTCAAATGGGTTAGTCGGTCTCTTTGAAGAGGTCGCACATCATGTCCTGCCTGCCCTATCAGACGATGAGCCCGGGCTCTCGGCCGACGAGCGGCTGTCCCGGCGCTATCTTAAACGGCAACGTGGTCTCATCGAGGCAGACATTCTTGTCGTGGCCAACGATAACTGGAATTTCGACGTGCGCGGATTCAACCCGGGCGGGAATCACGGTTCCTTCTTTCGCATCTCAACTCACTCCACGTTCATGTTGGCCGGCGGGAACAAGACCAATATTCCTCACGGAGTCGTAATTGAAGAGCCTTATGACAGCCTTAGTTTCCTTCCGACCCTGCTAGCGTTAACCGGAAATTTACGCGATGATAACAATCCTGTCCCTACGCTTTGGAACAAAGGTTTTCGGCGCTTTCCCGGACGCACCGTGAAAGAGATTTTCACCTGGACTCGAAGCAAAGAAATCGCGGTAACCGGAGATAACGCAACTCCTTGACTACTTCGCCGACCTCGAATACAGAACCCATCGAGACAGATGAGCTGGCCGAATGGCCGGAAGACATTAGCGAGGTGGAAGACCCAGCCGAGGGCGATCCGTCCGGCGGATCTGATCGCTCGCGTCGTTCCTTTCTTTGGCTTCAGTCAATAGCTTTTCTCCTCGGGTTGGGCCTCCTGGTTTACGTTATCAACCGTGTGGGACTGCAACCACTCTTCGATGCGCTGCTACGTATTGGTTTTGGGTTCTTCATTCTTCTGGGAATCAGCGGCCTGCGCCACGTTTTCCGCACTATCGCAATGGCAGCGGCTGTGCCCAGGGAACACCGGCGCATCAATTTCTTCCAGGCATTTGCCGCGCGCCTGGGTGGCGAAGCAATCAGTTTTCTGACATTCACCGGCCCACTCCTGGGTGAGGCTACAAAAGTGGCGCTCATCCGCAAGCGAGTGCCTTTAACTTACGGCGTGCCCGCTCTGGTCGTAGACAATCTCCTCTATAACCTCTCGGTCGTTTTCTTCATTCTCAGCGGCGCGACGGTAATGTTGTTTACCTATGACCTGCCTTCACTGGTCTATTACACCCTCCTTCTAATTGCGGTTGTCGCAGCGCTGGGAATCGGCGCCGCCGGACTCGCCGCAAAGCGTCGAATAATGTTATTGACCTGGATCATCGATCGCATGGCCCAACTGCGGCTCAGTCCAAAGGTCATCTTGAAACGACGCCAGCACATATTTCATCTGGAGTCGAAGGTCTACGATTTCTACAAGCATCATCCCGGGGTGTTCTTTGGGATGATTGCTTGCAACCTTCTCGCACACGCGACCAGCGTGGTCGAAGTTTTCGTCACACTGCGAATGCTGGGCTACGCGCCGCAAGTGGCACAAGCCTACATAATCGAATCGCTGACAAAGGTCATCAATTTCATCTTTGCGTTTGTTCCGGGTACGATCGGAGTGTATGAAGGCAGCACCGAGGTGGTACTTCAAACGCTTGGCTTTGCCGCAGCGACGGGCGTGGCGCTTGCTCTGGTGCGTAAAGCGGGGACAATATTCTGGACATCTATCGGCCTGCTGATCCTGACCTGGAGGGCCGCGCCCAACGCCTGGCGGCGCCTGGTGGATCGCAGTCGACATCTGCAGAAACTTATGGACAGTCTCGTACTTTCAAACATCGCGCATCGTCCGGCCCGCACCGCAGTCAGCATTCTCGGAACCGCGGTCGGTGTCTTGCTGATTATTTTCACTGTTGGTCTGGCCCATGGCGTGCTCCACGAACGCGGCAAACGTGAAGCGAATATCGGAGCTGAAATAATGATTCGCTCCGCCGGCTCGCTTGGTTTCGGGGGGGCCTCGCCTTTTCTTTTGCCCTCCACCCGCGCTGCGGAGATCGAAACCATTCAGGGCGTCCGCGCTGCCACGCCGCTCGGCCAGGCGCTTGATCGCAGCGATACCGGTTTCGGCACAAGGCTCATCGACGGGATCGAGTTTCAGGACTATACGCAGTTGACAGGACTCAAGATGCGCGAAGGCTCGCCACTCACAGGTGGCGACCAGGTGATCATGGATCCGGAATGGAAACGTAACCGGAATGCCCAGATTGGAGACACCGTCCAGCTCTTCGAGCGGCCCTTTAAGATCGTTGGTGTTTATGAGCCGCCCGGCGGCGGTCGACTCAAGATTCCGCTCGCGGTCATGCAGGAGCAGATGGGCGGCGAGGGAAACTGTTCGGCGATACTCGTCGCGTGCGCTGATCCTGGCCAACAGGAAGAAGTGGCGGCGCGAATCCGCGAGCGTTTTCCGGAAGATCAGATCATTTTCACGCGCGACCTCCCGGAGTTATACGCGCAAGGGGTCCCGGCCCTTAACGTCTTCATCCGCGTAGTTGTTGGAGTGGCTGCCGCCATCAGCATGCTGGTGATTCTGCTGGCGATGTACACGACTGTCACCGAACGCACCCGGCAGATCGGAATACTCAAAGCACTCGGGATGTCAAAAAGCGGAATCGCCTGGGTGATCGAGCAGGAGGCAATTTTGGTTAGCATCCTTGGGGTCGCTGTCGGCGTGGGTCTCACATACGTCGCGCGCTTCTTCGTGATGCGAGTGACCTCTTTGACCATCGAGATTGAACCTCAGTGGATCGGCATTTCGTTTCTGGTCGGAATAGTGGGTGGCAGCATTGGCGCTCTCTATCCCGCGTTGCGCGCGGCGCGCCAGGATGCGGTTGACGCGCTGGGTTATGAGTAGAGGTGCCGGTATGAATTGTCCTGTTTGCAAGAATTCTGTACTCGTCCCAAATAAATTGGAGTTAGCGCTCTTGTCACAAAGCTGCGAACAGTGCGGCGGCGACTGGATACCTGGCGCGCCATACTGGAAGTGGCTGGAGGAACAAGGGGAAAACCTTCCAGAGCTCTGGGTGCAAACCACAGAGTTTCCTGTCGTGGACTCTCCGGTGCATCTCGACTGCCCTGAGTGCCATTGGCGCATGGTGAAATACATGGTGGGCCGGGGCACGGGTTTCGCTCTCGACCACTGTCATAGTTGCAAGGGAATCTGGCTGGACAACAATGAGTGGGAAGTGCTCAGGAAGCGAAATCTGCACGATGACCTCAATTCCATGCTCACCGAATTCTGGCAGGCCGAAGCCCTCAAAGAGGAACGTCGCAAACGCTTCGAGCGAATCAATCTGTCGAAGTTTGGCGCTGAGGACTACGGGGAAATCAAGAGGGTTCGCGAGTGGCTCGACGGACACGCAAAAAAGCATGAGCTGCTTGCGTTTTTGACTGACGATGATCCGCTTAGCCTTTGAAGGGTCAGAACCACCCTGCGTAAGCGGGTGGGGGCTTTTTGTTCGGGTCCTGTCAGGAAACTTGCGTAAGCGGGTGGACAGCTGTTCTCAACTAATCGGCGTTTAGTAATTTCCGCCCGCTCACGCAGGCGGTTCTGACAGGAATCAACCCTCTTGCAAGGTAAACGATCGATCTTCACGGCGCTATCCCGATCGCTGCGACTGAAATGTCCAGCGTGTGGTCAGACCTCACTTTTCAAGAGGCCGTTCCGCCTCGCCCATCACTGCGCCTCGTGCCGCTCGATCTTCAAACGCGAAGAAGGCTTTTTTGTCGGTGCGATACTGGCCAATGTGATGACCACCGAATTTGTAATACTGGTGGTTTGCATCATTTGGTTGATTGCATTTAAAGGGAGCTATGAGAAAGTGCTCGTGGTCTTGTTCGTCATCGCGCTGCTTTTCCCGCCCGCCTTTTATCACCACAGTTGGAGTCTCTGGCTTGGCTTTGATTACCTGGTTGAAGGGCTGCCAAAATATGACGCCAAACGTAGCAAATGAAACTTTGCCAAAGCGGGCATTGGGTCAGTTTCATAAGTAGCGCGGGCGACCCGCCAGTGATCACGCGCAGGATGCGCGTGCCACGCTCAACCTGACGCACTATCCAAAATCGAGATGCGCCAGGAGCGGAAAGTGATCTGAGGCTTTCATCGCAACTTCCGGACGGATTACCTCGCAATGAAGCAATCGCTCAGCAAATCCATTCGGGACAAAAACATAATCCAGTCTCAGGTGTGGATCCCAAACTGGGAAGGTATAACCCTGCTCGGAGGGATGCAGGTAGCGGAATCCATCGGCATACCCCGAGTCGCGCATGTGCTGAATAGTTGCGCGTTGAATGTCTCGACCGCTCAGCCACACAATTCCGCGGATCCAGGCGGGCATCCGGCGGACGTCAAGTACTTCTCCCATTGCCAGAGTGTTGAAATCACCTAGCAGAACGTGAAATCCTGATTGGTGCCGTTCAATGCCTTTGAGCAGCGAAGTAATCTCGCGAACCCTGCGACGTTCCGCCCACTTCGAGAACATTGAACTCAAGTGCAGACCAAAGATCCTGGTCTCGCTCCCGGCCACCACGATCTCGAGAAAGGAATGTTTAGCACCGGCGGGATAGTGCCACTCATGATGCGAAATCTCGAGGCGACTGATGTAACCAATCGAGTGGCGGCCCCTCGCTGCCCAGTGGACCAGACCGGTGTCGGCTGCCAGACGGCGGATGACTTCCGTGTCAGTCGCTTCCTGAAACACAACCAGATCGGGAGCAACTCCGCGAATCACCTCCGCGAGTTCTCTTTCGCGTTTCAAACCCCCGAAACGGATGTTGTAGCTCAGCAGCTTGAGGATCACTTTTCCTTTTCCGCTTCTACCACTGTGTAGTAAGGCTCATTGAAGAGAACGTCACGCGCATAGAGGATGAGGTTTGAAGTGGCCTGGAAAGCCACGGGTCTGCCGGCAATCTTCTGTAGCTCTTCACGCAGCGGATTCAGGGCCGCCGCTGTTGCGGGATCTTTGTCGCATAAGGGCTTCGTGTGGAGCGCGGGAATGTAGAAGGCGTCTTCGTTCCAGAATTCCATTACCTTGTCGCCCACCAATGTTACGTCGAGATCACTGGTGCCTCGTCCGCTAGCGTCAAACGGTTCACCATCTTCGTATCGTTTATTGGTGACTACGCTTCCTCGCAAGACAAACCCAGTCCCTTCAGGTAAGCCGCTCTTCAGTTTGGCGCAAAATTCGCGAAACCTGAGCGCGTCGCCATCAAACGCCAGCCTGACGATGCGATCTTCCACCTGTGCGGCGGTCATTTCATTTGGACTGGTTGTTTTGGTCATGTTTACTTGCCCCTGAGCGACTTTGAATTACGTTCACCAATTGCAATTATGAATTGGGTCCAGCTCATGTTATACCGCCTTCCATGATGCCGTCAGTTTACTGTCCACAGGTTCAGTGACCTAATTCGTTAAGAGTCTTCTCGTGAATCCAATGCTCCCGCATCTTCGCCTGGCTACAGTAGCCGATATCCCGCGACTGAAAGAACTAATCGGGGCGTCCGTACGCGTTCTAAGGGATAATTCCCTGAATAAACGCAGCCGCTGCCGCTCGTAATAAGAGCGCCACATCGCCGTCTCAAGTCGTGCCAATTCGTCCGGGTCAAACTCCTTTAGGCGGGCTGTACGCGGAGAATAAAGGTCGTAAAGAAGCCAGCATGCTGCAGCAAGACACATGACGAGCACGACTTTCAGAAACATACGACGGCGCGGCTTTGGAGGCGTGGTTGACATGCTGGAATCGAGGTCCATTCAGTGCTTCGGTTCTGCCCGTGGTTCGCGTTATTATCTCCACGTTACCGGCGTTCGCAAAGAATTGTGACCGGCCCACCTGAGCATGGGCACCATTCAAGAGGCTGGCCGGAGCCCGTTCTGCGGTCGGGGTATCAAGCCGGGAAAGGACTCGCATCATGCAGGATTTTCTTGACGACTTTCGCGTGACCATTGCGCGAGCGGCATCACGGTTCGAGTTGATCTCGGAACTACAGAGCCAACAGCCGAGGTTCGAAGGCAAATGGTCACCGCGAGAAATTTTGGGCCACCTGATCGACTCGGCGGCAAACAATCACTCTCGTTTTGTGCGCGCTCAGATTACTGAGGATCTGGTCTTTGACGGTTATGCGCAAATGGATTGGGTCCGCCTTCAGCATTACCAGCAAGAATCGTGGAAGGATCTCGGGCAACTTTGGCAATCTTATAATCGCCACATCCTGCACCTGATTTCTGTCACGCCTGAGGAGCAACGCTTGAAGCTGCGTACAAAGCACAATCTGCATCAGATCGCTTCCGACATGTTGAGGGAAGACGAACCCGTCACCCTCGACTGGTTCATGCGCGATTACCTCGATCACATGAAGAAGCACCTCGTTCAAATCGACGAGAGCGTATCGCTGAGTGAATCAGTCGCACCAGCGGCTGTGGCTGGGGAGTAGTTTATCGAGACTAACATCACTCGGCAGCATCACTTTGCAGCATCACTCGGCAGCATCACTCGGCAACGGAGAAACTCAGATGGAATACACATACGAGGAATTGAAACACAAGACAGTCGCTGAGCTTCGGGAGATCGCCAAAGGCGACGAAAAGGAAGTTGTTCAGGGCTACACGCAAATGAACAAGGAACACCTGATTGCGGCGCTCGCCCAGGCGCTTAACATCAAGCACGAGCATCATGAAGTGGTAGGAGTTGATAAGGCTTCAATCAAGGCTCGTATCAAGGAAATGAAGAAGAAACGTGACGAAGCCCTCGCGGCGCATGACTCGGCACAACTCAAAGTGGCGCGGCGAACGCTTCACCGCTTAAAGAGACAGATCCACAAGGCGACGGTTTAGTCTGAACAACGCGAAGATGGGAAATCTCATGAACGACCGCGAACTACTTAAAGAGCTGGAAAGCCTGGGCAGCGAGCAGACCCGCAAGACCTATAAGCGCCACGGCGTGGGCGACAAACAGTTTGGAGTAAGCTATGCCAATTTAGGCAAGCTACAGAAAAAGATAAAAGTCGATCACGATCTTGCGGGTAAGCTTTGGGCGTCTGGCATTCACGACGCACAACTCCTGGCGATCATGATTGCCGATCCGTCGGAAATGACCGTCAAGGAAATCGACGTCTGGGCGCGCTCAGTTTCAAATTACATGTTGACTGACGCTCTAGCGGGTCTCGTAAGCAAGACGCGATTCGCTATTGAGAAAGCTGAGAAGTGGACCAAATCAAAGGATGAGTGGCTGGGCAGCGCGGGCTGGCAGCTTCTTGGGGGCCTTGCCCTACGTGACGCGTCCCTGCCCGATAGTTTTTTCCAGCCCTATCTGGAAGCGATTGCAAGCAAAATTCATGGCTCGAAGAATCGCGTACGTTACGCCATGAATGGCGCCTTGATCGCTATTGGCTGTAGAAACACTCAGCTCGAAAAGAAGGCGATGGCTGTAGCGGCAAAGATTGGCAAGGTTGAGGTCGATCATGGTGATACCGGATGTAAAACTCCTGACGCAGCCTCCTACATTCGCAAGACAATGGCTTACCAGAAGGCAAAAACCGCAAAAGCCTGATTCATTGCGCGGCCTGGAAATTGCGAACGTCAGGCCCGTTTGACGACTTCGTCAAAATAAGTTCTCACCTGGCCCAAGCCCATTTCATGCGAAAGAAAACCAATGTGGTTGTCTGGTCTTAGCAGGACGGTGAAAGGTTTGTCGGTCCCGAAAAGCTCAGCCACATGGGGATAAAGCGGCACCACGTGGTGTTCAACCAGAGTTGCAAATTCAGCTTCGATTTCCTCTCGTAAATCCTGGTAGTCTGTCTCACCATCGCTGAACGAAACCAGATGAAACCGGGGTGCCCGCAGCCAGTCGTAAACGCTTTTACCGTCGATCAGAAAATACGGAAGCCGGTCTCCCGCCTTTACCTCAAAGTCGTCGTCGCCCTTGTGATCGCTTAATGAGCCCTCGCGATAAGTTATGCCGGTTTGCGAAATCAGCGGAAAGAACCTGCTCTTCACTACATCAAGGCTCAGGATGAACTTTGCCATCGGCGGAAACACGGTGGAGCGGATCAGATTCAGCAACCAATCCGTTCCGGCGGCAAGATTGAACATCCGATCCGTCGTCTGCGTTAACCGCTCCGCGTTCGGAAGACGCTCCTCGTTATAAGTATCCAGGATGTTTTCCGAAGCAGCGTTATTGAGCACAGCCGCAAGCTTCCAGGCCAGATTGTAGGCGTCCTGAATTCCGGTGTTCATTCCCTGTCCGCCGGCGGGCGTGTGAATATGCGCGGCGTCGCCGGCAACAAAACATCGGCCTTGGGAAAATTTATTTACGTGACGGGTATGAACTTTGTAAGTGGAGAACCAGGCCACGTGCGTTATGTCGAGCTCAATCTCGGCTTCATCCTTTATTCGTCGCTCAATCTCTTCGTAGAGAATCTCTTCCCCATCTTTATCAAATCCCTCCGGAAAGGCCCCAACGATGCGATAACGCCGCTCACCCTTCATCGGGAAAAATGCGACTACGGCATTGCGAGACAGGCAGACATGCAACGTGTCGTGGCTAAACGCCCAATCAATTTCGACATCAGCAACATAAAACACTCGTTCGAACGTGCTACCTTCGAAGTTCAATCCGAGCGCGTGGCGTACTGCGCTTTTCGGTCCGTCGCAACCAACAAGATATTTTGCTTCGATAACCTGTAGTTCGCCTGACGACGTGTGAACCTGGGCAATCACACCGGTCTCAGTTTGCGCAAAACTCCTGAGTCCGGTGTTCCATGTGACTTTGCGACCATGGGCAACGAGGTAGTCGTGGAGCAGCTTCTCATTCTTGTTTTGTTCGAGGAGCAGCATGTATGGGTAGGCACTAAGACCCGCGCCAACATTCGAGAGATCCACCTCGCCCAAAACCTCGCCGCCTTCAAGCATTCTGACCTTACCCGCAATAGTGCCTTCTGCAATGGCCCGCCCGGCTAAGTCCATCTGCTCATAGATTTCAAGCGTGCGCGCGTGAACTCCGATAGCTTTCGAGTAAGGAGTAAGGTCCTGGTTCTTTTCGACGATCACAAAATCAACTTTGTGCCTCACCAGCTGGCAGGCGAGAGACAGTCCGGTGGGACCGGCGCCCACGATGAGTACGTCAGTGTTGATTGTGTCCATGACGTTACGGTTTACAGTGCCTGACTCTGCGTAGGCTCAGCGTCCTCTGCGCCTCTGCGGTGAATCCGCGGCCAAAGCTCACCGCTGAGTCGCAGTGGCCGCCGAGGCGGCGGAGAGAATTCCAAACTACTGCACTACGCTTTTGCGGCGCTCTTCCATTTCTCAGAGACAGCTCGGCCTCTTTCAAGATCATCTACTACGAGAATGAGTTGATTTTGATGATCGCTGTAGATCACCTCGATGTTTACTCCGGCGTTTGCCATCATGCGCGAAAGTTTTCCCAACTGTCCGGGCTCGTCCTGATTAAGTCGCTGCACCAGCACTTCGCGCTCGGCAATTACCTCGATTCCCTTTTCTTCCAGGGCCTCACGCGCAGCAGCGCCATCCTCGAAAAGAAAATGAACGATGCCCTCACCGCCAACAACAAATCCGCCTCCACCCTCGACGCTAACTCCGGCGCGCCCGAGGGTTTCACCCATTTCGGCTAACGCACCTGGTCTATTCTTCAATCGGATAGCTATATCCTTCATGACGAGGTCTCCCCGGCCTCTGAACTGGTCAAAGTTTAATGCTAATGAGCGCCTTGTTGCTGGCCACGCCGCGTAGTTTCATGGTCACCCAGGCATCGCCGGCTGCTGCATCAGGCAATCTAATGATGATCTGACTCAACCAACTTGCGTTGGGCGCCTTGCCCACATATTCCACTTCCAAATTAAAGATTCGTTGTTGTGAATCCTCAAGCTGAAGAGTGATGAGTGAAGGGTCTTGGCCAGGCACCAAATCTACATTCACAGCGAAGAGGACTGCACGCGTGCGGTGATCCGGGCTGAAGTTGAATCTCGTGAACAACGGGAAAGGATCGCGCAAGAAGGTTACGGAGTCGAGAGCTATTGCTCTGGTTGAATTCAGTTCGGTCAGCAGGATTGGGTTGAGGGCGGCCCTGAAGTTGGCTGTCTGATTGCCGCTTAGGTTAGTGAAGGTCTGTGCGGCCGGAGCAAACGAATAGTTAGCCTTTGAAGGGGTGACCGTGTAGTTTCCACTTGACTGTAAACCGAAAAATGAATAATTGCCGGTTGGGTCAGTGGTTGCCAGCAATGCCTGAGACCCGATCACAGTTATTGTTACACCGCTGACGCCGTTTCCGCTGCTGTCTGTAACGGTCCCACGAACTTCTGCTGTTTGCGTCAAAGTGTATGTGGTCAAGCTTGAGCGGTTTGCGAGATTGTCCTCGCCAAAAGCGTAGACCACAGGCGTGTCCATTGGATTGACGGAAAGCGGTCCAACATACGGTTGAAAGTTAGTGCCGTTGAGCGAATAAAAAAGCGAGCGCACACCTGAGCCGGCGTCTGTCGCGGTAATGGTGAGCCGCGTTGATGCAGGTGCCAGTGAAGCCTGGTCGAAGGTTATGGTTGGGGCTTCGGTGTCTTGCGCCGCCTCGCCTGTGACGGAAACTATTGGGTTGATTGCAGTATCGAAGCTGCCATCTCCGTTGCTGTCGTATTGCAGCGCGCCGACGCCGCCCGGTGTAATCACAAGTTGAACTTTGGTCCCAGCCGGCAAATCTAAATCCAGGTAACGAATAGCCTGCACCGTTTCAACGCTTGTACCTTTGGTAAGATTCAAGGACATCGGGTTCCCTTCAGAAACAAATGTGAGCGTATGAGCGCTCTCAGTGGGGAGAACGGCTAAGAAAGACTCCGGCGATAGGTAGTAAGACGTAACTTCAGCGAGTCCATCGTCAGTCACCTCGTTGAGCGGATCAGTAGTATTACCAGCTTCATCCTTGAGCGCGGCGGATGTGATGCCTGCAACTTTCAGATAGTACGCCTGCTGGGATGCAGGAGCAGCGAGTGAATCCTGAACCGATGTTTCCTTTGACAATATTTGCGGGAGGGGTGGTTGTAGCAACAATTCAAGGACCTTCCGCTGAACAGTATTAGTCTGGGTTAATTTGAGATGCTCCATGTCGTTTCCGAAGAACGGCATTACGATCGCGTTCTCGACATTGTAATCCTGGTTATTCGTTGAGCGCGTGGCGCTAATTAGGGGAACGGTTCCATCTCCGGTCGTGAGCTTGAGCCCATACGTCGGCAAGTATCTGCAAACGAAGGTTCCCAAGATCACACATTGGACCTCCATGCGCGCGACGACCTGACCTATCGTGTCGTCGGTCGACTTAACCCCATAGAGATGGTAATAGCTGACTCCAAATCCATTGCCTCGCCAATCGTCCTGTGCATTCCTACTATGAAACACTTCGTTTGCGCGATATGGCTGGCTCGCCTGAAATCGCTCCTGGTCCATTCCGTCACCATTCAGCAGACGGTATAGTTCGTAGTAATTATATGCAGGACCCACTTCTTCTCTGCGGTTGATGTTCCAACCGCTCTCCGCGAACGGCTCACCTCCGAGCTGGAAAAAAGCCAGGGACGGCAACAGTTCATGGGCTCCAGGGTAACGCTCCAGCAGTTTTCGAATGGTGCCGTATCTTACAAGAAATTGGTTTTCCAAAAATCTGCCTGTTTCCAATGCGTAGATCGCCTTAGGCGCTCCTAACCATGGAGTACCGATAGAGATTAGTTTGGCGACGTGGTGCACTTCAGGAGCGGGGTTATCGAGGATGTAACGACGAGCCAAAACGCCGCCCATGCTATGCGCGACGATGTCCACCTTACTGTTTGGGTATAGCAGACGAATTTCCGAAATTCTATTTTTTAACAAAGTCGCGTTTACCGCATTGCTCTTGCGCCAATCATACGCAAAAACAAAAAGATTCTGCCCGGGGCCCTTTTCGACATAGCCGTGATCGTGAAACGTGTCGAGGAACGGTTTGTATACTTGCTTAACCAACGCGATCCGGCGAACAGCATCTGTCGCATTCAGCTGAGTTATGCAGGACGAATCATTTGGATCCAGGCATAGACGATCATGTTTTGTCACAAGCCCCGGCCAAAGTTCACGCCCGTCATCGGGGTCGTTTAGCACACTACCTGCGATTCCAGGTATAAAGATCACCGGCGAAATCGCTAAAGGGACCAAGTCCCACTCATGCTCTGACTTCTTGTAACGAGAGGGGCCCAAAGGGCCGGTAAAGATCGATCCTGATACGGGAAAATCGAAGAGTTTAGGAACCTCTCCCACTTCTCCCCATGCGCCGCCAAAACCGTACCATGGCTGCGATTCAACCTTCAGAAGACTGTTGAGGGTTGTCCATTTGGGGCCACGATTTGTTTGATCCGGAAAGCCTGGAAGAGCCGTTTCAAAATCATCTCGGGGCGAAGGGTACGAGGCATGGCTGCCCTTAGCGCTGAACACAACCGGATGGGTTCCCTCAAATTCGACCGCCTCTTTTGGCAGTACCAGTTTGCCATCGTGAGTATGGAATGCCACATGAGCTATCTCGTCGCTCTCATTCAACTGAATGCTGATTCTCTCCCAGTCGCCTTCGTGCTCTTGATCAGGAAGCGGTAGGGGCAACTCAAATCTGTCGTACGGATAAAAAAACCAGTAGGTAATATACTTATGCTCAACATACTCATAGAACACAGGAGCACCAGGAAACTCTGTTATACCGCTCTGAATGCCCCGCCGAAGCTCGTTATTCTGGTTGTCCGGGTCAAGAAAAAAGCCTTCCTTCATATAACCTTGTTCTTGTCCCAAAATATTTTTGCGCTTTGAACCATCAAACGGACGCGTGTGATCGCTGGCCTCAAGTTCCGCCATATCAGTTCGGTGGTCACAGGACGTACTTGAATGACCCTTAGGCATGTGGGTGTAAGGAGTAATTGCGCCCTCTCCCAATCGAGAAGCATCGATTAGTCCAGTGGCAGCCTCCGGATGGTCCACACAGGTTGAAAGGATGCGGTTTTGTGCCTGGTGTGACCATCGCAGTTCCGAACTTCGGATAAACGTCATCGGATCCCCCGGCCGGTACTCGTCGTTTGAATGCAGATAGACGACGGGTGCATACTTTTTAACGATCTCCGGAGCATCAAACTGGGGAGCGGTAGCTATCCCGTACGGTTCGCCATTCTCTCGTCGAAGCTTAAGCACTGTGAACTTGGGAAAGCCGTCAGAACCAACTGACTCACCGGCGGCTACTACGTCGCTTTCGGCGTCCATGACGACATCGATTGCGCTGTTATAGCCCGTCAATGATGACGATGAACTCCGCCAGACCCGCTTGCCACTAGTTCCCCAATACTTCACCACCGTGAAGCGAGGAGTAGCTCCGTGAAAGCCGGCTGCTACGACATTACCGAAGGCATTTACGGAGAGCGCAAAGGCCTGGCCGTTTACTTCCTTCTCCTGATTTAATGCTCTTTCCTGGGCCGGCTGACTCCAAACCACATTCCCATCACGATCAAATTTGATGACCCTAAAATGTTCAGGTGCGGTCCCGGTGTCCGGAAAATCCGTTTCCTGAATACTACCGGCGGCTATGATCCCGCCTTCTTTGTCTATCCCTACGGCGTTAGCTATATCGTTCGAGTGGTTGTACCAGTCTCCGTTGTCGTTGCCGAGAATGTAGTCTCCGTTGATCCTCTTAACCCATTGCAGATCGCCGTCCGAACGATACTTGGCTACCGTAAAGTCTCTAAAGTTGCCCACCTCGGATAACTTATGTCCCAGAACAACTTCATCTTCGGCTCTATTGCATGTTACACCTGCCACTGCAATGCTCCCGTCGGTCGCAATTGCCAATGCGTTCGCTCGCTCCCATTGATCGGTATAGGTACCGTTCCCGTTTATTTCGTCTTGCCAGATCTCCGTGCCGGTATCGCCCCTTAGCTTTACGGTAGCAAAATTTCGATTCATCAAACCTACCGCTACCACGCTTCCGCTGGAATCGATTGCCACATCAAAGGCATCGCCTTCACGCTCGTAACGCCAGATTTCTGTTCCATCCGTGCCGCGCAACTTGCTGACATTGAGCACGCCCCCGATAGTGCCGGCGGTCACCACATTGTTATCGTCGTCTACGGCGACTGCATGAATCGATGCCTGAAAAGCATTGGGATTCGTTACGCCAATAGTGCCTCGCCAAATCTCGGTACCTGAGGCGCCCGAGACCTTTACGACTCCTCTCGTGTCATGGGCGACTACAAATACATCACCATTCGAATCCAATGCTAAATCTTCCACGGTGATTCTGGTGCCGGCCCCAAACGCAATGAAACGCCATATCACCCGTCCGTCGGTTCCTGATAACTTGACCACTTCAGAACCGTTAATCGTTCCGATGGTGATGATATTTCCGGCGGCATCTACCGCCACTGCTCGCGCACTGCCTCCGCAGCCGGAACAGTGCGAGAGCGTGCGCTCCCACGCTTCCGCTACGGGTACCTGATTGAACACACAGTAAACGATGATGATTAACAGCAGGAGAGGCGAGGCTTTTTGCATGAGATACCGATTCCTTGAAAGATGCTGAAATTGGTTTAATGAGTATCGTCTACTTTACCCGACAGGGCCAACCCGGATTCTCGGTGGAGCGCAGATAGCTGGATGCGATCCACTATAGCTGGATGCGATCCACTGATGATCACCTGCTTTTAAACGTTTGTAGAGAGAGGTGTCGGTCGACTGAGGTCTTATCGCGCTTCGCGACGAGCACGTGCAATGAATTCTTCAATCTCTGACATCTTTCGCGGCAGCGCCTTGGTCATCCACTCCACCTCGCCGCCAGTCACCAGCAGGTCGTCTTCAATGCGCACGCCCATGTTTTTGTAACGTTCGAAAGCTGGGCGTACCGCTGTTTTAAACTTTTCCCAGTCAGCAGGTGCCCATCCGGAGGGCATGATGTCGAGCGCATCTGCACGGATATAGATACCCGGCTCATTCGTGAAGACCATACCCGGCTCGAGTCTCGTTCCATAAAAGCCGACATCATGGACGTTCATTCCGAGCCAGTGGGATGTGCCATGCATGAACCACAATCGATGTTGATTGGATTCGCGACTGGTAATCAGCCCAAGTTTCAACAACCCGTCTTTGATCACCTCAGTTGCGGCGCGATCCACGTCGGAGACGAACTTGCCCGGACGGGCCATCTTAGCTCCGGCCTCCTGGGCATCGAAGACTATTTGATAGATCTCGGCTTGCGCGGGGTTAAACTTTCCGTTAACTGGGAAGGTGCGGGTCACATCAGCAGTGTAGTGCTCGTATTCAGCGCCGACGTCCATCAGGAACAGATCGTTTGGTCTTACCGGCCCCTGGGATTCTTCGTAATGAAGGGTGGTGGCGTTTGGCCCACAACCAACAATCGGCGGATAGCCCCAACTATCGGCATTGCGAAGTTTAAAGGTGTAGAGAACGACCGCGTCAATTTCATATTCCCACTTCGCTTCGGCCGCGGCCACCCAGGAGCGTTCGATCGCTTCGATGGTGATGTCAATCGCATGCTGCATCAGCGCCAATTCCATTGGCGACTTGCGCAGCCGCAGCGACGCAAAAATATAGGAAGCGTCTTTGACAACATAACCCGACGCGCTTGCCAGCGGCTCAGCCGCACTTTGTCCGATAGGTGAAGGTCTGGGAACGGTAATTAGAGGAGGGGTTACGGCCGTCGCCGTTGAAGGAGTGGCGCCAGGTACGGTATTGACCCACTCGGTTGCGAAACGGCGCTCCGTTTCGCCGAACGTCAACATGAAGAGCAGGGCCTGGCTCTTGGTCGCGTCCGTAAATAATCTTTCAAAGGTCCTGGCCACACCTTCGGGAGTTTCCAACACTCCAGCGCGCGCTGCTGTCATCAGTACATTTTCCGGCTTCGGTTGATAGGGCTGACGATTGCGCAAGGCCCGGGTGAAGGGTTCGAATTCGCGAGCATCCCAAATTTCCTTTATTCCGGAAGCACGACTCGCTTCCTCGACGGTGTACATGTGGCCCGTCCATGTTTCCCGCAGCGGATTTCGACGCGGCAAAAACAGAATTTCCGGCAGCGCTTCATTACCTGGCGTCAGCATGAGAGTCGCACCGTTTTGCTTGAGATTGGTCAGGTAGTAGAGATTGTTTTCCTGACGATAATGGTAATTGACATCACCTGCATACACGCGCGGTTCCCCGCTCATGAGAATCAGAATTCCATTCGGTCCCACCATCTGGGCCACTCGCGCCCGACGCCCAGCCAGTTCCCGGTGACGCGTCGCCTCATCAAAAACCGGAGCAGGCGGAGCGGCCTTGATCGCCGAACTTCTGCCGGCCGAACCTTGCACGGTAGCGTCCGCGCGCATCTCCATCAGCTGATCCGATGCCGCCAACAGCAACAGGCAAATGAGACCCGCCAAAAGGAGAAATGAGCGACGTGTTCGCAATGTTTTAGTTAAGTTCATAAGCATACGAGTTCGAGTTTGGTTCTCGACGTTGACGATCTGATCGGGTGGGTGGTTGATGATCTATCGCGGGCGGCCGTAGGTAATTTATTTTAGGCAATCGTCTTCTGCGCGGCGCGATTCGCTCGCCCGGTCGAAAAACTCGCGTCGTTCCATTCGGCATAATCACCACACGCGTGCCGTCCGGTTGCGTTATGACTTGCGTTCCATCAGGAAGGCTGCGCCTCGATCCGGTGACAGGAACATCCCGGCGTTCAACCCTCGGCATTCGCGGAATCGTGATATTCGGCGGGAGGGCCTGGAAAACTTCGCCCTGTCCGGGCGTTGGCGCGGCCCGCCCCGAACCGGTGCTCTGCGGCCGCTCCACAACTATTTCGACTTTGTTCTCTGGCGGTTTCTCTGCGGCCGGTTTCTTTTTAGCGGACTCCTGCGCGCGCGGGGCTGATGTGTCAGCCCTGGTCTCCTCTACTACATTTCCGCTCGCTGTCTCCGCGGCTGGACCAGGGGCACTTTCCGGGGAAGCCTCAGCGGCCGGAGCTACCGCGCCGTTATTGTTGCGTGTCTGATAGGCGTAAAGCCCTCCAGCCACGAGCGCTAAAACGCAAATGACACCAGCGGCAACGGCCCATGGTGCGGCTCCCGATTTTCGATTTGCAGGTTGGCGTAGCACGGTCGTCTCGACCTGCTGAACAGTGCCCATCGCGGTGCGGGCGACACCGGGCTGCGATGCTTGAGCCGGTGTCTGCACTGTGGCAGGTGATTCGAAAAGCACCGTTGCAGCTTCAACACCTTGCGCCTGCGCCACGGTGTTGATGACTGTGCTTTCGCCCGCGCCACTGACATCGCCGATTCCTGCCAGGGCGTCGGTCAGTGCTTTCCGCATTTCCGCAGCCGTCGTAAACCGTCGCTCACGATTCTGGCTCATCGCCCGCGCGAGCACGCTTGCTACTGCGGGACTAACAAAACTGTTGATCTGATTTGCCGGTTGCAGCGGGTCAGGCTCGCCATTCACCAAAGCGCCCGCGCGCGTCAAAGCACTTGGCGGCTTCACGTAGGTCATCAGATGGTAGAGCGTTGCGCTCAGGGCATAGATGTCGCTGCGCGCGTCCGTGCCAAGGCCCTGGATTTGTTCTAGTGGTGCGTAGTTTGGAGTGTAACCAAAAATACTGGCCGAGGTTACTGCCGCTGGAGAGACTTCGCTCGATTGTCCTTTGGCCAGGCCGAAGTCCAACAAAATGATTTGACCGCGGGCGGTTAATTTCAAATTCTGGGGCTTGATGTCCCGGTGAATAATTTGCGGATCCTGTGTGTGAAGATAGTCGAGCGCGTCCAGCAGTTGATCGCCCCAGGTGAGCACTTGCTCAACGGGAAAGTGACCGCGCTTCAAAGTCATCATCTGGGCCAAATCCTCGCCCTCGATGAATTGCATTACCAGAAACTGTCCATCGCCTTCGGAGAAGTGGTCACTAACGCGCGGCAGCGCTGGATGATGCATGCGCGCCAGCAACCGCGCTTCGCGTTCAAACTGCTTCCGCAAACGTTCGTCCGCAAACAACGTTTCCTTTAGCGCCACTACGGCATCGAGTCGCTCATCCAGTGCTTCGTAAACTGCGCCCATCCCACCCTGGCCCAGTTGCCCAACGATGCGATAACGCTCTTGTAAAACTGTATCTGAAGTCAGCATTTACGTTTGCTAGCTTTGAACTGGTAACACTACGGAGACAATTGTTTTCGACGTGGCTGATTATACACTGCCCGTGCTTTGCGCAGAACTCTCGCCGAAAGGCGTTTTCTAAGGCTCAAATCTTCTTCGTCCCCCCTTAGTAGCGCCATCAGCTTTTCGGATGTGATTGGGAGTTCAACAGAACCAGAGTATGCTATCCGGCATGGACAAACCTTTCCCCGCTTCAGATCCTGACGTCATTGATGTGTTTCCAAAACGCCGGCGCCGGCGGCTTTATCTGCTGGCCGGAATAATTCTTCTCTTCGTAGCATTCTCGCGAATTCTCGGAGTTTATGTTTCGGCCCTCTGGTTTGGTTCAATCGGCTACTCACCGGTCTATTGGTATATCTTCAAGCTGAAGGCCGGCCTCTTCGTTCTCTTTCTCGTCTTGACGGTGCTGATCCTGCGGGGCGCTTTCTGGTTACTCGAACGCGCTTTCGCTGCAAGTACGCTTCAGCGCCGCACGATAATGGTCAATAACCAGCCGTTTGAAATCTCACCCGCTCGTTTTATTCGGCCTCTGGCGTGGGTGCTTTCGATCGGATTTGGGGTCTTTTCGGGCCTGGCAATGCGCGGAGCGTGGCGGCAGTTTGCCAGCTACTTCAATCAAGCACCAACCGCACTCACTGATCCAATTTTCAACAAGCCACTCGGCTTCTATCTGTTTTCACTGCCGCTGATCGAAGCTCTCGTGTCATGGCTTACTACCCTGGCCTTTGTAATCCTGTGTGCCGCCCTCGCGTTTGCCTTGCTTACCCTACCGAGCCAGGTTCTGAAACAGGCGCGCACTCAATCATCAGCCACAGCTTTCAGCGCAGTGTCGTGTGCGCTGGCCGCATTCCTGGTCATACTGTCAGCGCGAACCTACCTGTCCAGATTTCCATACCTCTGGACCGACCATCAAACGTTTTCCGGTATCACCTACACTGAAGCCAATTATCTGATGCCGGCGCTATTGTTTGTTTCGTTTGCGCTGCTTCTGGCTGCGGCGATCTCGCTACTGAATGCTTTCACGAAGCGTGGACTGCGCCTTTTGATTCTGGCCGTCGCACTTCCGATTGCCGTTTACATCGTAGGCGTGGTGCTCGTGCCTGCCTACATCAACGGATTTATCGTCAAGCCTAATGAGCTAGCCCGCGAAACGCCGTACATCGAACATAACATCGCATGGACCCGCCGCGGCTTTGGGCTCGAACAGATCGAATTGAAACAGTTTGAGGCCGAAAATTCGGTCGAGGCATTGAACCTGGCGGCAAACCGCGCCACGCTCGACAACATTCGCCTTTGGGACTGGCGGGCGCTTCAGGACACACTCAAGCAGGCCCAAACGATTCGCACTTATTACGATTTTCCCGACGTCGACGTTGATCGATACCAACTTGGTGGACAGACTCGCCAGGTAATGATTGCGGCGCGCGAGATTGACGTGGAAAAACTGCCCGAGTCTTCGCGAAATTGGATCAATGAGAAGTTGATCTACACCCATGGTTACGGGTTGACCATGAATACGTCTAACGGCTTTACGCCTGAAGGTATGCCGCGTTTCATTCTCTCGGACATGCCGATCAAGTCGAGCGCGCCCGAAGCTACGATCACTCGTCCCCAGATTTACTACGGGCAGAAGACCGACACCGATGTTTATGTAAAGACAGGTCAAAAGGAATTTGACTTTCCGCAAGGCGAGACAAATACCTACACGACCTACGAAGGCACCGGCGGGATACAGATCGGAAATCGCTTCCGCCGCTGGCTGCTTGCATGGGCCCTCGATGACCTTTCAAAGCTGCCTTTTTCTGACGATGTCACGTCAGAAAGTCGTGTGCTCATCCACCGCAACATCACTAAAATAGTTAACGGCGTCGCTCCGTTTTTAAGTTATGACAGCGACCCTTACATCGTCGTCAGCAAGGACGGACGGCTCTTCTGGATGCTTGATGCCTTCACTGAATCGGCCACCTTCCCTTATTCCCGGCATCACCAGGTCGGCAATCATCGCGTAAATTACATTCGCAACAGCGTCAAGGTTGTTATCGATGCTTACAACGGCTCCGTCGATTTCTATGTCTTCGATTCACAGGATCCGTTGATCGCCACCTACCGCGCCATATTCCCCACGCTGTTTAAGGACGCCAGCATGATGCCGGCGGATCTGCGCGCCCACGTTCGTTATCCCGAAACTCTGATTCGGGTGCAGGGCGAGGTTTATGGGCTCTATCACACACAAAATCCGAAAGTGTTCTTTCAGCGTGAAGACGTTTGGAGCGTAGCCAGCCAACTAGGCACCGACGATCAAAACAAAAAGCAGTCTCTGCCGATTGACCCCTACTTTGTGTTAATGCAGTTGCCCGGAGAACAACCAGCAAACGAGTTTGCGCTGATTCTGCCTTTCACTCCCGCAAATCGTAACAACATGATTGGGTGGATGGCCGGACGCAGCGACGGCGAACACTACGGCAAGCTCCTGGTCTATAACTTTCCCGAGTCGCGCGTGATCGAAGGCCCGCTTCAAATTGAAGCGCGCATCGACCAGAACGCCCAGCTCTCCGCCCAGTTTAGTCTTTGGAATCAGCAAGGCTCTCGCGTGTTGCGCGGCCACTTGCTGGTAATTCCGATCGGCCGTTCGCTGCTTTACGTTGAGCCCGTCTATCTCCAGGCTCAGCGCAGTCCCATGCCGGAATTGCGGCTAGTCGTCCTGGCAATCCAGGAGCGCCTGGGTTATGGGCAGAGTTTCGACGAGGCGATGGCCAATTTATTTGGCGACGCTGGAAAGGCCCCCACAGTAGTGGGCTCGCCACCTTCAACCGCGCCAGGCACTGCGCCGCCTTCAGCATCTCCCGCCGATGGGAAGACAGTGCCTAATCCTTCGCCGGCACCCGTGGCAGTTGAAACCGTGCAGCGATTGATCCTGAAAGCGGTTCAGGAGTTTGACGACTACCAGCGGCTTACGTCACAGGGCAAACACGGCGAAGCGGGCCAGAAGCTGGAGCAACACAAGCGCACGCTTGAGGAACTCAAGCGTTTGGGCAGCAAACCGCAATAGATCGGGCCCGCTGGTTTGCCTCAAAACCAGTCTATTACCTGGACCGGCGCGTCCCGCCCGCAACGCGCCGCCAAGCGCGCTGATCATTCGTAAAGCATTGTTCGCGCTGCGCGCTCATTGCGGGCGGGACGCCCGCGGTCCCAGTAATGATCGGCCTTTTGACACAGAGCTCAATGATTTCCGACTAGTCAGCCGCCATTGCTTGGCGGTGAGCGGCCATTGCTTGGCGGTGAGCGGCCATTGCTTGGCGGTGAGCGGCCATTGCTTGGCGGTGAGCGGCTATTGCTTGGCGGTGAGCGGCTATTGCTTGGCGGTGAGCGGCTATTGCTTGGCGGTGAGCGGCTATTGCTTGGCGGTGAGCGGCTATTGCTTGGCGGTGAGCG
>Ga0190272_10000049_pt1 | contig 94903 bp, 74 predicted proteins | sample Popmic504T_FD_133746 | JGI IMG/M metagenome (GOLD analysis project Ga0190272, IMG submission 133746) | Populus adjacent soil microbial communities from riparian zone of Shoshone River, Wyoming, USA - 504 T | ecosystem: Environmental > Terrestrial > Soil > Riparian zone | place: USA: Wyoming... | reverse complement strand
CAGCAGACAGCAGTCGACCTCGACACGGTACCCATGAACATTCATAGGTCCCGGCAGTCGCAATCGCAACTTTTTTCATCCGTTGAGACGCGGCCGCGGCTCCATCCCGTCTCAGGATGACAGCAATTGGCGGCGTCCCGCGACGCGCAGGTGTGGTCTTCGAAGCGGACAGGGGCTCTCGGGGTTATCCTTCATCACCATGGATCCGAAGCAGATCGTCCATTCCGATCCCGAGATTCTGGGCGGCACTCCTGTTTTCGTGGGGACACGGGTGCCGGTCGATGCGCTCATCGACTTTCTCGAGGGTGGTGACACGATCGAAGACTTCCTCGAGAACTATCCCGGTGTGTCGCGGGAGCAGGTCTTCGCCTTTCTGGAAGAGGCCAGCCGGGCGCTGGTCGCAGAAATCGCGTGAGACGGGTCCTGTTCGACGAGAACCTGCCTCGATTACTCCGGCGCAAGCTTCCCGAGTTCGCGATCCGAACGGTCCAGGAAGAGGGCTGGGGCGCGTTCAAGAACGGCGAGCTGCTGCGCCGCGCCGAGGGGAACTTCGAGGTGTTGCTCACCGCGGACCGTCGCATGCAGTACCAACAGAAGCTGACGGCGTACGGGATCGGTATCGTCGTCATCGTGACGCCACGCCTGCAACTCCAGGTTCTCGAACGCGCGTTAGAGCCGTTGAGGCAGGCGATCAGCAGCGTTTCATTTGGTCAGGTGGTCCACGTCACGATACACGATTCCGACATGAGCCTGGTCGACAGATAGATGTTCTTCGCGGCCCCGAAATACCGCGGTCCGAGGTCGGACCACTTTGACGGAAAGCGCTTCCTCAACCTGAAGCCAACGCGGCACGCCGGCTTCCTGGACATGGTCAAGTGGTTGACCAACCGCGACGAGGGGAAGTGGGACCGGTGGCGCGAGATCACTCCGGCGCCGCCGCCTCCCCGGCGCGTCGAAGGCGGCGAGTTGCGCGTGACGTGGGTCAATCACTCGACGTTTCTCATCCAGACGGAGGGCGTGAACGTCCTGACCGATCCGATCTGGTCGGAGCGCTGCAGTCCGGTGCAGTGGGCCGGGCCGAGGCGGCATCACGCGCCGGGGATCCGCTTCGAGGAGCTGCCGCCGATCGACGCGGTGCTGATCAGTCACAACCACTACGACCATCTGGACGCGCCGACGCTGGCGCGGCTGCCGCGGCACCAGACGTTCGCCGGACTCGGGAACGCGGCGTTCGTGACAGGGGCGACGGATCTCGACTGGTGGCAGTCGGCGCCGATTGCAAATGGGGTGCGCGTGCATTGCGTGCCGGCGCAGCATTTCTCGTCGCGCGGCCTCACGGACCGCGACGCGAATCTCTGGTGCGGCTTCGTCCTGGAGACGCCGCACGGCGCGATCTACTTTGCCGGCGACACGGGCTTCGGGCCGCATTTCGGGATGATTCGGGAGCGCTTCGGGCCGATGCGGCTGGCGCTGCTGCCGATCGGCGCGTTCCGGCCGGAGTGGTTCATGTGCAGCGTGCACATCTCGCCGCGCGACGCGGTCCGCGCCGCGGCGGCGCTGGAGGCGCAGGTCTCGATTCCCATGCACTACTCGACGTTTCACCTCGGCGATGACGGGCAGGATGAGCCGGCCGAGGTGTTGCGGAGGGAGCTCGTTTCGATGCCCGAGGTGAGGTTCGAGATTCTGGCGCCAGGACAGGTCTGGAGTGAGGCGGCGACGTAAGAGCGACGCTTCGCGTTTACACTCGCGGATCGTGAAGCAGCTCGCCCCGACCGTCACCGCAGCGATTACGGATGCGATCCATGGGGTGGAGCGCTGCTCATGCGCGGAGGTGGTGGTCGAGATCCGGGCGCGCTCGGGGTCGTATGCGCAGGCGGACGCGCGGTTTGCGTCGCTGGTCGCGTTCGTGGTGCTGCTGGTGCTGCTGTTCTCGCCGTGGCCGTTTCAGCCGGCGTGGGTGGCGATCGACGTGGCCATTGCGTGGGCGGCGGGGCACTTCACGGCGCGGCGCAGCGATGCGGCGCGGCGGCTCATGACGACGGAGCGCGAGCGGGAGACGCAGGTGCGCGTGCTGGCGGCGTCGGTGTTTCACGATCGCGGTGTCGCGCACACGGCCGGGGAGACCGGCGTGCTGGTCTACCTCTCGCTGATGGAAGGGCGGCTGGAGCTGCTGGCCGACCGCGGCGTGCTGGAGGCGGTGCCGGTGCTGGAGTGGAACCGCATCGCCGACGAGGCGCGGCAGCGGCAGGCCACGACGGAGACGCTGCTCGACGTCGTGCGTCACGTCACGCCGCTGCTCGAGCGGCACCTGCCGGTGGGCGAAGGAGACGTGGACGAGCTGTGCAACGTGCCGCGGTTCGTGACCGAATGATGCGGCGCGCGTTCTGGCTCCTGCTGTCGCTCTTCGTCGCGGCCGAGGCCTGGGCGCGGGTGGGGGGAGGGGAGTCGTACTCCGGCGGCGGCAGCTCATCGGGTGGCGGCAGCAGCGATGGCGGTGGCGCGGAGATCATCTTCTACATCCTCCGCTTCCTGTTCTGGCTGACCATCGAGCATCCGGCCATCGGCATCCCGGTCGACATCATCGTGATCATCGGCGTCATCATGTGGCTGCGGCGCAAGCAGGACACGACGAGCGTCCGCATCGCCACGTCGCACGCGCCGGCGCCGTCGCGCAGCGCGCGGCTGGACGAGCTGCAGAGGTTCGACCCGAACTTCTCCGAGATCACCTTCACTGACTTCTGCTACTCGCTGTATGCGCGGGCGCACACGGCGCGCGGCACGGGCGAGCTCGATCGCTACGCGCCGTACCTCAGCCCGGCCGTGCGCACGGCGCTGCGCGCGCAGAATCCGCGTGGGCTGCGCGAGGTGCGCGGCGTGATCGTCGGCGCGATGCGGGTGGTGTCGTTCACCGGCCTCGACACGCCGCAGTTGCGGGTGACGATCGAGTACGAGGGCAACTACACCGAGGTCGCGGCGGAGGGCTCGCAGAGCTGGTACACGCGCGAGATGTGGGTCCTGGAGCGTCGGCGCGACATCCTCTCGCCGCCGCCGGAAAAGGCCAAGGCGGACCACTGCCCGCGCTGTGGCGCCGCGCTGGCCACGCGCACGGACGGCGCGTGCGAGTACTGCGGCGTGAAGATCAACAGCGGCGCCTTCCAGTGGTACGTCCGCTCGATCACCGGCTATCAGAAGGAGGCGCGCGGGCCGCTGCTGACGTCGAACGTGCCGGAGCGGGGAACGGAGCTGCCGACGGTGCGCCATTCGCACTTCGAGCTCGATCCCGCGTTCGAGGCGCGCGTGCGCGAGATCGCGATCGAGCTGCAGGACGCGTGGACGGCGCGCGACTGGGAGCGGGTACGCCCGCTGGAGAGCGAGCCGCTGTTCCAGATGCACCGCTACTGGATCGACGCCTATCGCGCGCAGAAGCTGCGCAACGTCGTCGATGATTTCCGCGTGACGCGCATCGAGCCGGCCAGGCAGAGCACCGACGCCTTCTACGAAGCGGTCACCGTGCGCATCTTCGCCGAGGGGCGCGACCACACGGTCGATGACGCGGGGAACGTCGTGGCCGGATCGAAGACGCAGCTCCGCCGCTGGAGCGAGTACTGGACCTTCATCCGCAGCCGCGGCGCCACCGGCGGCACGCAGAGCCGCTCCTGCCCGAACTGCGGCGCGAAGGTCGCGCTCGGCGCGACGGGCGTCTGCGAGTACTGCGGCGGCAAGCTGACGACCGGGGAGTTCGACTGGGTGCTGTCGCGGATCGAGCAGGATGAGGCGTACGGGGGGTAGGGCAGGCCGGTTGCTGGTTGCTAGGGCGTTTCGGAGCAATCATCTGTCATCCCGAGCGTGAGTCGAGGGACTTGGGAGGGCGGGCGGCACGCTGCCCGAGCTTCGGGACACGCTGCGCGCCACCCACCCACCCACCCAGGTCCCTCGACTCACGCTCGGGATGACAGCGGGGTCTGGCGACCCCGCAGTAGCAACCAGCAACCAGGAACCAGCAACTGGAACCCAGCAACCAGAAACCTGTCGAGCTTCTACGATATCCTCCCTCCATGGCCGAGGACCGCCCCCACAACCCCCGTCACGAGCTTCTCTCGCGGAGTGACAGCGGACTGCATTACGTGCGGGAGAAGAAGAGTGGCGTGTTGCGGCAGTTGACCGACGACGAGCTGAACGACTTCGACGATCCGCCGCCGTGCGAGCAGTGCGGGGAGCAGTTCGGGTGCGAGCATTACAACTGTGCGCGCGAGGCTCTGCTGACCGAGGGTGAGATCGAGGCCGAGGTGCCGGAGCAGTGGCGCGCGTTTGCGCGCGACGCGGGGGTCAGCCGCAACGACATCGTCCGCCTCGCCGCCATTGAGCAGCGCGAGGGCGCGTACCACATCACCCCCAACGCCACGACCGACATGCGCATGCAGGAACTGGTGCTGCTGCTGAACGAAACGTGATCCCGCGCCTCACATCCTTCCTCACCCGGCTGATCAGCGAGACCAGCGGTCTCTCGCTCGAGGACACGCTCGTCCTCGCCGAAGGCTCGCCCTCCATCGAGCCCGATCTCCTCGAACAGATCCGCGAGTTCCACGGGCTCCTGGGACGCTTCCGTCTCGGCGGCTCGTCGATCGACACACTGTTCGCGCATCCCGTGTCGCAGGCGCTGGCGGCGTTCTTCCGCGCCTTCCCGATCCCGTTCCGCGACGAGCACATTCATCTCACCGGCTCGCTCGACGCGGAGTTCATATGGTCGCGGCTCGCGCCGTTGCTGGACGGGCCGCAGCGCGAGGAGTACGAGCGCCGCATCGCCCGCGTGTACGGCCCCGAGGCGCTGCCGATCCGCGACGCCAAGGATGTGGATCGGCTGATCCGCCTGCGCGACGAAGACCGCTTCGACCGCTACCTGCAGATCCTCTATCTGCCGAAGCTCATCCTCACCTCGCGCGACGCCCATCGCGCCGCGGCGTATCACATGGCCAGCCGGCTGTATCGCACGTCGAACGTCGGCTCGCTGCGGCTGAAATTCACGCTCTTCCGCGAGACCACCGATCCCGCGGAACAGATCCCGGGACTGGCCGAGCTGACCCCCGAGGACGTGCTGCTCGGGTTGTACGAAGGGTTCCGCGAGTTCCAGTCCGAGGTGCCGGCGTTCCACTTCATCCTCTCGCCGAGCTTCCGCAAGGAGCCGGGCTTCTACGACGCCACAAAGTACGCCTCGAAGCGCGAGAGCTTCGACGACCAGGTGCGCCAGATCATCGAGCTGCTGAAGAAGCATCCGGAGCTGCGCGACGTCGTCACCGAGGCCGACACGGTGGGGAACGAGCGCGGGTTCTACCGCAAAGTGCACTTTCAGGAGCTGCGCGTCGGCATGCGCAAGCTGCAGGCGTACGGACTGCGCACGCGCAGCCATCACGGCGAGACGTGGGATACGCTGCGCCACGGCGTCCAGGCCGTCGACAACGCCATGAACATCTGGCACGTCGACGCCATCGAGCACGGCCTCTCCCTCGGCATCAACCCGAACTTCTACTTCCACGCCCTGCTGCAGCGCATCCTCCGCGAGAACCAGCGCGGCGGGAAACTCCTGCCCGGTACACGCGAATACGCGGAGCTGATGGACATGGACGTCAACGGCCGCGAGGAGATCCGCGACAAGCTGCAGGAAGGCGTGCGGCTGTCCGAGGCGGAGGCCACGCTGGCGACGAAGACGAAGTTCCATCACGCGCGCGAGATCGAGACGTATCAGCACGACGTCCTCAACCGCATGATCGACAAGCGCCTGACGCTGATCTCGCTGCCGTCGTCGAACAAGAAGCTCACCGGCGAGCTCTCCGAGTACAGCGATCACCCCTTCTCGTGGTGGGAAAAGAAAGGCCTCCGCCTCGGCGTCGGCACCGACAACGACATCACGCTCAGCACCAGCTTCATCCGCGAAATGCTGATCCTGCTCTACACCGATCCGCTGGAGCTGAAGATCACCAAACTGCTGATCGTGACGACGGGGGAGACGCGGCGGTCGCACCTGTCGCACCTGCTGTGGGAGATGCGGAAGGTTTCTTGAAGTTGTGCACAACTCGTGAATACGCTTCACCCATGCGCAAGACATTCATAACGCTCCTGATGGTGGCGCTCGCCACCGGCTGTTCTTCCACCCGAAGTACCGACGACACGACCCCTCCGGCGGAGACTCCTCCCGCGATGACCACGGAAACCATGACCCCCACGGAGACGGCGCCGGCCACGACCGCCACGGCCCCCGCGGCCGACACCTCCGACAACCCGCTCCTGCAGACGTGGACCGGCCCGTACAGCGGCGTCCCGCCGTTCGACAAGGTGCGCGTCGAGCACTTCGTCCCGGCGCTCGAGACGGCCATGGCGGAGAACCTCCGCGAGATCGACCGCATCGCCGCCGACCCCGCCGCGCCGACGTTCGAGAACACCATCGCCGCGATGGAGCGCTCCGGCCGGACGCTGGACCGCGTCGGCACGGTGTACGGCATCTGGAGCTCGAACATGAACTCCCCCGAGTTCCAGCCGATCGAGCGGGAGATGGCGCCGAAGCTGGCCGCGTTCTCCGACCAGATCACGCAGAACGGGGCGCTGTTCCGCCGCATCGAGGCGGTCTACAACTCGCCGGCGAAGTCGCAGCTCACGCCGGAGCAGCAGCGTCTGACCTGGCTCACGTACACGAACTTCGTGCGCGCCGGCGCGAAGCTCGACCAGGCCAAGAAGACCCGCCTCTCGGCCATCAACCAGGAGCTGGCCGGCCTCTACACGCGCTTCAGCCAGAACGTCCTGGCCGATGAAACCGACCAGACGCTGGTCATCGACAACGCCGCCGATCTGGCCGGCCTCCCGCAGTCGCTGCGCGACTCCGCCGCGCAGGCGGCGTCGTCGCGCAACATGGCCGGCAAGTGGGTGATCACGAACACCCGCTCCTCGGTCGACCCGTTCCTGACGTACTCCTCGAACCGCGGGCTGCGCGAGAAGGCCTGGCGCATGTTCGTCAACCGTGGCGACAACGGCGGGGAGCACGACAACAACGCCACCATCACCGACATCCTCCGCCTCCGTGCCGAGCGCGCCAATCTCCTCGGCTATCCGACGCACGCCCACTGGCGCCTCGAGAACGCCATGGCCAAGGACCCCGAGCGGGCCATGGAGCTGATGGAAGCGGTCTGGACGCCGGCCGTCGCGCGAGTCAAAGAAGAAGTGCGCGACATGCAGCTCGTCGCCAACAAGGAACGCGCGAACATCACCATCGAGCCGTGGGATTACCGCTATTACGCGGAGAAGGTCCGCAAGGCCAAGTACGACCTCGATCAGAACGAGGTCAAGCAGTACCTGCAGCTCGACAAGCTCCGCGACGCCATCCACTGGGTGGCCGGTGAGCTGTTCAACTTCAACTTCACGGCCGTCAACAGCGTGCCGGTCTATCACCCCGACGTGAAGGTCTGGGAAGTCACCGACAAGACCTCGGGCAAGCACATCGGCCTCTGGTACTTCGATCCGTTCGCCCGTCCGGGCAAGCGCTCCGGCGCGTGGATGAACTCCTACCGCACGCAGGAGCGCTTCGACCGCGACATCACGACCATCGTCTCGAACAACTCGAACTTCGTGAAGGGCAACCCCGGCGAGCCGGTGCTCATCTCGTGGGACGACGCGGAGACGATGTTCCACGAGTTCGGCCACGCGTTGCACGGCCTGGCCTCGAACGTGACCTATCCCTCGGTGTCCGGCACCGCCGTGGCGCGCGACTACGTCGAGTTCCCGTCGCAGCTCCTCGAGCACTGGCTTTCGACCCCCGAGGTCCTGCAGCGCTTCGCCGTGCATTACCAGACCGGCAAGCCGATCCCGCAGTCGCTGGTCGACCGCATCGAGAAGGCCTCCACGTTCAACGAAGGCTTCGCCACGACGGAGTACCTGGCCAGCGCGCTGGTCGACATGAAGATGCACCTGGCCGGCAATCAGCGCATCGACCCGGATGCGTTCGAGCGCGAGACGCTGCGCGAGCTGGGCATGCCGCGCGAGATCGTCATGCGCCACCGCACGCCGCAGTTCCTGCACGTCTTCGCCGGCGACGGCTACTCGGCCGGCTACTACAGCTATCTCTGGTCGGACGTGCTCACCGCCGATGCGGCCGAGGCGTTCCGCGAGGGGAGCGGGTTCTACGATCCGTCGGTGGCCTCGCGCCTGCGGTCGAACATCTTCTCGATCGGCAACACGCGCGATCCGGCCGAGGGCTATCGCCAGTTCCGCGGGCGCGACCCGAAGATCGACGCGCTGATGCGCAAGCGCGGTTTCCCCGCCCCGATGACCTCGGGGACGCAGGAAGCGGCGCCCGCGCGCGAGCGAATGACGAAGCAATAACGGAAGCTGTACCATCGCCGTGACGGAGGGGAGGCTAGCCTCCCCTCCCGTGACGGACATGCAGAGATCCACACCCCGAGTCGTCCTGCGCACTCCCCGCCGCGGCCAGTTCGGCGACGACGAGGTGCTCGTCCTGGAGATGGGCCTCGGCGGCGCGAAGTTCGAGCACTCCGGCCGCTTCGTCGTCGGCCGCACCGCGCCCTTCACCTGCGGCCCGCTGTCCACCGAGGGCGTCGTGCGCCACTCGGTGCTGCTGCCGGCCAAGACGGGCGTCGTCTATCAGAGCGGCGTCTCGTTCCCAAGCCTCGGTGAACAGGAGCACGCGCTGCTGCTCGACCTCCTCGTCCACGAGGCGCGTGAGCAGGTCACGGAATGGGAGGCCAACGTCCGCGGCGAAGCACTGCCGCGCCCGAAGAAGCCGCCCCGCCAGTCCGCCGTGGCGCGGCGCTTCATCTGCCTCCGCTATCCACACACCGGCTGGATGCGCAGCATCACCGCCGATCCGAACCAGCCCTTCAACGGCATTACGATCCTCGAGGGCACCCCCGAGGAAGAGATCGCAATCCTCCGCCGCGACTACGAGCGCGCCGACGAGCAGACGCGTGAGCTGATGCGGGCCGTTGCAACGGTGGCGATCCTCGAGGCGATGGGCTGACCGGTCATCCCGAGCGTGAGTCGAGGAACCTGGGCGGGTGGGTGGGGCGCCGCACGAGCTGAGGGGCACGCTGTGCTGACTGTCATCCCGAGCGTGAGTCGAGGGACTTGGGCGGACGGGTGGGGCGCTGAGCTTCGGGATACGCTGCGCGCCACCCGCCCACCCAGGTTCCTCGACTCACGCTCGGGATGACAGTGTTGATTTTCGTGCGGTCGTCCAAGGCGACAAACCGTGCAAACTCGGTCGTGAAGTCACCGATCCTGCTCTCGTCGCCGCCGACGGCTCACGACCCGTCGGGTGACGGATACGTAGTCGTCACCCGACGACTATGCATCCGTCACTCGACGACTCGGTTAGCGTCGATGACGCTCTCGGAAGCGCAGCCTGCCGGTTCGCGAGTCGGCTGCCTGCGGGTCCTGGATCGTCGCTGACGGTTACGAGACCGTCGCATTACGCTACCGATGGCGTGACCCCGTGATTTCGGAATCGTCGGCGACGGATAGGACGAAGACGGCCAGCCCAATCGTCAGCTCGCCATGTCGCCGCACGCGCCGAAACGCTGCGCGCCACCCGCCCACCCAGGTCCCTCGACTCACGCTCGGGATGACAGGCGGGTGTGGCTCGCCAGGCCGAGCACTCCGGCGCCGATGATCATGGCTGCGCCGATCGCGCTGCGCGGCGTGAGCCTCTCGCCGAGGAGCGCCGCGCTCAGCGCGATGGCGATCGGGATGTTCGCGTAATAGAGGATGCTCGTCGCGGACGGTGACAGGCGCGTCGTCACCGATACCCAGAGACTGTGCCCGATCAGCGTCACGCCGATCGCGAGAAAGAGCAGCCCGGCCCAGTCGCGCGCGCTCAGCGTCCACTCGGCCTTCCCGGCGAAGAAGAGGAAGAAGACGAGAGCGAAGGCGAACTGCCCGAGGGCGCGTGTGCTGGTCCGGATGTGTGACCAGCGTTGATGGAAGAGCGGCAGACTGGCGTACATCAGGGCGCTGGAGGACGTGAGCAGCATCCCCAGCGCGGTCTCGTTGCGCAGGTCGAACGACGGTACGACCAGCAGCGCGCCGGCGACGGCGATCAGCACCGCCACGACGTCCGTCCACCGCACGCGCGCTCCGGTGATGGCGCCGAGGATCAGCAGATGCGCGCCGTAAGTGGAGAGGCCGATGGCGCCGATCGAGGCGCTCGAGATCTTGATGCCGAGGAAGAGCGTCAGCCAGTGGCCGAAGAAGAGCAGGCCGATGACGGCCAGGCGCCCGAGGTCGCGCGGCGCCACTCCGCGCAGCTCGCCGCGCAGTTTCATCAGCGCGGCCAGACCCAGCGTCGCAATGGCCAGACGGACGATTCCGATCGTGTATGCATTCGCGGAAACACCCCGCACCACGACCGGGATGCAGCCGAAGAGCACGAGCGCGATGGCGGCGTGGATGGCGGTCCGGTTACGCAAGCGCGCGCAGCGTAACCAATGTGTACCCCCGGCGTCACAGGCACAAGGCTCGACCCCATTTATCGTGTACTTACACGGAGGTTCCCAACATGCGAAACGCATTTGCCACGCTACTCCTGACGTTCTCGTTCGCCGCCGCGGCGCAGACCTTCGAGCAGTCCACTTCCCTCCGTCTCTCCGAAACACCGATGAGCGCCCGCGCGGCGGCGATGGGCGGCGCCAGCGATCCCCTCGGCGCCGATGCGGCGGACTTTGCGTCGAACCCGGCACTGCTCGCGTCGATCCGGCAGCCCATGTTGTCGCTGTCCGGCGCGCAGACGTCGTACGACATCATGCGTCTCGACTTCGACCTTGGCGGCGGCCCGTTCTTCGAGCCGAACGTGGTGCTCGATCACACGAACATCGGACAGTCATTCGCCCACGCCGCGGCGGCCATCCCGCTGCGCGGCTTCGTCCTCGGCATCTACGCGCGCAATGAGCCGTCACTGCGCGACGGCTTCCTCGATTACGCCGAGGGGACGGCGGAGTACGAGCCGGTCTGCCGCAATCCCAGCGACTTCGCGTGCACCTATGCAGTGCTCCTCGGCGTGTCGGCATTCGAGCGGCGCGAGCGGCGCTACGGCGTCAGCGCGGCCTTCGAGCGCGGCCCGTTCTCGTTCGGCGCGGGTGCGGAGATGCACGACCTCGACGAGCGGTACGAAGTCGTGCGCGGCTCGATCCCGCTGTCGTTCGGCTTCGAGCGCGTCGTGCGCCGCACCTCGGGGAGGAAGATCGTCCCGAACGCCGGTGTGCGCTGGCGCGTGACGCCGCGCATCGCCGTCGCGGCGGCGTACAACGGCGCGGCCGAGCACGAGCGCGTCGACGACATGTGCGCCTTCCAGCTCACCAGCCGCGATTGCACGTCGCGCTTCGTGCGTCTCGGCGAGTCGACGGTCGGCGGCGCCGATGCGTGGCGCGCGTCGCTCGCCGTCGCGCCGGTCAACAACCTCCTGCTCACGGGCGAAGTGGTGCGCCGCAATTACAGCAAGCTCGATGGCGACCCGGGATACGTGGTCACGGTCTTCGACGACCCCACGTACCAGGACGCCACGGAGCTGCATGCCGGCGCGGAGTACCGCCTCGGCAGGCTGCCGCTGTCGCTGCGCGCGGGTTGGTGGCGCGAGCCGGCCAAAGCCGACATTGCCGACCTCCTCGGCCTGGAGAGCGAGGATCTCGAGCACCGCACGTTGGGCATCGGCATCGACGTCGGCGCGGCGCGCGTCGACATCGCCTACGACGACGCGGAAGCGCCGGCGATGCGCCGGGCCATCGTGGGGATTTCGTACGGCTTCCGTCGGTGATCGGTGACAACCGGACGCGGCCTCGACCGTAAATTGTTGTCATGCGAAAGATCGCCATCGTCGGCTCCGGGATCATCGGCCTGATCGCCGCGCACGCCCTGCGGCGGCGCGGCTATGGCGTGACGCTGTATTCGGATCGCACCGCGGAGCAGTGGCTGCACGAGAGCCGTCCCACCGGGACCGCGGCGCGATTCGCGATGGCGCTCGCGTTCGAGCGCGAGCTGGGACTCAATCACTGGGACGCGGTGGCGCCGCGCGGCGAGGGCGTGTTCCTCACGTTCTGCCCGACGCTCCGCAAGCCGCTCATCGAGTTGTTCGGCCGGACACCGACGCCGTTCCAGGCCGTCGACCTGCGGCTGCAGTGTCATCGCTGGATGAACGATTTCGACGGCGAGCTGGTGATCGAGAACGTGACGGTGGAGCGCCTCGACGCCATTGCGGCGGAGCACGATCTGACGATCGTCGCGGCGGGGAAGGCGGATCTGTGCAATCTCTTCCCACGCGACGAGTCGCGGTCGACGTACACCGCGCCGCAGCGCAACCTGGCCATGGTCATCGCCACGGGTCCGATGTCGGTGGACCGCTGCCCGTTCACGCCGGTGAAGTTCGAGTTCCTCGGCACGGACGGCGAGATCTTCTTCGTGCCCTACTTTCACAAGGACCGCGGCCCGTCGTGGAACATCGTCATCGAGGGACGCCCCGGCTCGCGCATCGACCGCTTCCTCAAGGTGAAAAGCGGCGAGACGCTGCTGGCGATGGCGAAGGAGGTGGTCGGCGAGCTGTTTCCGTGGAGCGGGGAGTGGATCCGGGCCATGGAGCTGGCCGATCCGCTGGGCTGGCTCACGGGACGAGTGACGCCGACGGTGCGTCAGCCGGTGGGCGTGCTCCCGTCGGGACGCGTGGTGACGGCGCTCGGCGACACGGCCATCTCGTACGACCCCATCGCCGCGCAGGGGGCAAACAGCGGCGTGAAGCAGGCCCGCGATCTGGTGGCCGGCATCGTCGCGCGCGGCGACGCGCCGTTCGACGCGCGCTGGATGAACGCCACGTTCGACGGGTTCTGGAACGAGCACGCCCGCTTCGCCTGCACGTTCAACAACATGTTCCTCGAGCCGATCCCCGACGCCGCGAAGGAACTGCTCATCGCGCAGATGGGCAGCGACGGCCGCGCGGACAACGAAAGCGGCCCCCAGCACATCGCCGACGCCTTCTTCGCCAACTTCAACGACTCCCGCACGCTCACCCCCGCCTTCACGGACATGCAGCGCGCCCGCAAATTCATCGCCGAGACGACCGGCAGCCCCTGGGTCTGGAGCGCCCTCCGCGGCCGCGCCCGCGTCGCGCGCAACGTGCTGGCGTAAAGATTGGTGGGTTGAATGTCGCGCTCTACGTCTGCTCCATCGGCAGATGACGTACGCGAAATCGCGCCGGCTCGATGATGACGATCGCGCCGCGTGCGAGACGCGGCTCCGCGCCGGGCAGCACCGCCGCGAGCCGCGCGATCAGCGCGTCCGCGCGCGTGTCGCGCACGCGAAAGACGATCGTGCTCACGACCTGCCCACGGGCGAGGCTCAGAATCTCGCCGAAGTCGAGGTCGATCGTGACGATGACGCGGCCTTCCGCGGCCGCTTTGGTGAAGACGCCTCCGTCGGGAAGTTTCTGCAGCTCTTCATCGCGAAGATGCAGCGCGTCATGTCCTTGTTCGCGCAGCCATGCGCGCACCCGGACGTCGACGCACGCATCGACGAGAAACCGCATCACGCGTTATGGACCTCTTCGCTGGCCAGCCACGCGGCGTACTCGATCGCCTCGCGCACGTCGTCCTCAATGAGATCGGGGTAGCCGGTCAGTACATCGTCGACGGACGCGCCGTGCGCGATCTGGCCGAGGATGGCCGAGACTGGGATGCGCATGCCGCGGATGCACGCCCGGCCTCCCATGATCTGCGGGTCGAAGGTGATGCGCTCGAACATACGGCAATGATACGCCGCGTCACTTCGCCAGGTGGATGGTCCGGTTGGCGACGCTCGAGGCGACGTTCACTTCGGCCAGGTACTCCTGGTAGCCCGCTTTCGTCGCCCGGAGCTGGTGGTTGCCCTGGGGGACGTCGGCGACGTAATAGACGCCGTTGGGGGCGCTGGCGGCGATGCGGCCTCCGACTTCGACCAGGACGCCTTCGACGGGCTGGTTCGTGACCGCGTCGAGGACCTGGCCGCCGACCGACGGGCCGATACTGGTCGGGTTGTAGCCGTCGCAGCCGGCGACGGCGAGCAGGAGCAGGGCGAGTACGGCGGTGCGTGTGTTTCTCATGACGGGCAAGGTAGGCTTCGCTGCTTACCGCGCGCTTACTCAATGGATAGACTGCGCCACGTGACGATCGATTTTCGCAGCGACAACACGCACGGCGCTTCCCCTGAGATCCTCGACGCCCTGATCCGCGTCGCCGCCGGCACGATCACCTCGTACGGAGGCGACGTGGTCACGGACCGCGTCCGCGAGCGTTGCCGCGAGATCTTCGAGACCGACCTCGAGATCTTTCCCGTCCTCACCGGCACCGCCGCCAACGCCCTCGCCGTGGCCTCGATGACGCCGCCGTGGGGCGCGGTGTTCTGTCACGAGGACGCCCACATCCACCGCGACGAGCTCGGCGCGCCGGAGTTCTTCACCAACGGCGCGAAACTGTTCCCGATCGCGGGGGAGCACGGGAAGCTCCGCCCCACCGACGTGGCGCGGTGGATTCATCGCGTCGGCGAGGAGGGACGCATGGCGGTGCCGTCGTGCGTGAGCGTGACGCAGGCCACGGAGGCCGGCACGGTCTATCGCGCCGAGGAGGTCGCGGCGATCGCGGAGACCGCGCGCCTGGGCGTACACATGGACGGCGCCCGCTTCGCCAACGCCCTGGTGAGCGCCGGCTGCACGCCCGCGGAGCTGACGTGGAAGGCCGGCGTCGACGTGCTGACGCTGGGCGCGACGAAGAACGGCGCCATGGCGGCGGAGCTGATCGTGGTCTTTCGCAAGGAACTGGCGGCGGAGATCGCCCCGCGCTGGCACCGCGCCGGACAGCGCGTGTCGAAGATGCGCTTCGTCTCGGCGCAGTTCGAGGCATACCTGACGGACGACCTCTGGCTGCGCAACGCGCGTCACGCCAACGCGGCGGCATCGCGGCTCGCGCGGGAGATGAACGCGGAGATCCTCCGCCCCGTCGAGGCAAACGTGCTGTTCGTCCGCTTCGCACCCGAGGTCGCGGCGAAGCTGCAGAAGGAGGGCTTCCTCTTCTTCGACTGGCCCCTCTTCGGCCCGAACGCGTACCGCATCGTGTGCGCCTTCGACACGAGCGACGCGGATGTGGATGCGCTGATCCGAGCGACGCGTTAAGTGCGCACTGCGCCCTGAGCAGGACGCTCGCATTGGAGCCACGCAAGGAGACGACGGGAGGCCTCCGGCGGGCCGGTGCGACCGGCGCGCTTGTTGTGCCCATGTCGCCGCGCAAACACGTGTTCCGTCGACAGGCGTGCGTTCAGGCTAGGCCAACAAGCGCCGCCGGTCGCACCGGCCCGCCGGAGGCCTCCGGTCGTCTTTCTTTGCGTGGGCGCAATGACCAGCGTTCTGCTCAGTTCACAACGCCACATGCGCCTCGGCCGCACTGGCGCGGGTCTGGCGCAGCCACGTCACGACACTCGTCACCTTGGCGATGTCGAGGCGGCGGTCGAGGTACTCCCAGAGGCCGATGACTTCCTCGCGGTCGCGGGCGCGTTGAGGGGCGGCGGCGCGGATGGTCTCGTCGGCGAGGGCGAAGCGCGCGCGGGTGTACCAGCGGCCGGCTTCGACGGGATCGGCGGTGAACTTGCGCACGGCGCGGATGATCGACGCCACTTCGTCGTCCGTGAGGCCGCTGAGCGGCGAGGCGCCGCGGCGGCGGCCTTCATCGGCCTGCAGCTCGCGCGATTCGCGCAGGTGATGGATGACCTGCGCGATCGGGCCGGCGTCGATGACGCGCAGGCCGCTGATGCAGAACGTCGGCGCGTCGCCGCGCTGGGCGATGCTGGTCCAGACCACGCGGGCCTGCATGGCGAACGTGCGCGCCGGTTTCTGCAGCGAGAGCGTGAGGCGGGCCACGTCGCCGGGACGCAGGGTCTCGTCGTGGCGGATGCGCAGGCCGGTGGTGGAGAGCTGCATCAGGGTGAAGCGGAGGTCGCGGAAGGTGCCGCCGAGCTGGCGGCGGGGGACGTAGCGCGGCGCGACGCGGTTCTCGGCGACGGCGGCGTGGGCGTCGGTCTCGTACTCGGCGATGGAGCGGGTGATGATCGAGTCCACTTCGGGCTCGGGTTCAGGCGCTTTGGTCTCGGCGACCACAGGCATCCCGGCCTGCGCCTGGAACAGCCGGATGAAGCTCTGGGAGAGGTAGCTCTGGATCTCCGCGGCGGGCACTCCCTGGCCGTTCGACGACGGCAGTTGTCCGCTGCGCACGAGCTTGTCGACGATGGAGGGCGGGAGGTCGAGGATCTCGGCGGTCTGTTCGACGCTGAAGTGGGCGCTCATGCCCGCACGCCTGAAGCGGACGGCATGCCATCATTGGCAGCACGATGAAACCGGTCCGCATGAGCTCGCGCGCGCAGTGGCGCAAATGGCTGGAGCACAATCACGAGAAAGCGGCCGAGGTCTGGCTGCTGTTCGTGAAAGCCCACACGGGGAAACGGACGTTCGCGTACGTGGAGGCGGTCGAGGAGGCGCTCTGTTTCGGCTGGATCGACACGACGGTGCGCTCGATCGACGACGACCATTACATGCAGCGCTTCACGCCGCGCACGAACGAGAAGAACTGGTCGGACATCAACCTGGAGCGCTTCGCCCGGATGGAGGCGGAAGGGAAGATGACGGACGCGGGCCGCGCCAAGCGTCCGGCGAAGGTGAACCCGCCGAAGAAGCGCCTCCAGGTCGGCGACCCGGTCCCGGAGTACATCGCCAGGGAGCTGGCGAAACACCCGAAGGCGAAGAAGTTTTTCGAGGAGATGGCCCCCGGCTATCGCCGCGATTACGCGCGCTGGATCACGGAGCCGAAACGCGAGGAGACCCGCGCGAAACGCATGGCCGAAGCGATCGCGAAGCTGTCGGCCGGGATCAAGCGCTGGATCTGAGCCCGTTCCTCGTGCTCGGCGAAAGAGAGACGACGGGAGGCCTCCGGCGGGCCGGTGCGACCGGCGGCGCTGGTTGGCCTAGCCTGAACGCACGCCTGTCGACCAAACACGCGTTTGCGCGGCGACATGGGCACAACAAGCGCTGCCGGTCGTACCGGCCCGCCGGAGGCCCCTCGTCATCTCTCTTTTCGCTGGGGCTCGTGGATCGCTTCGGTCCAGTGCTCCACCTGCTCCGGCGTCAGCAGGCCGTGCGGGGCGAGGCGGGCGTCTTCGAAGCCCCACTCCTGCACGTCGATCAGGTATTGCGCGCGGGAGGTGAGCGTGCCGTAGGTGACTTTCTGGGCGGGGGAGCGGTCGTTTGCCTCCGCCTGAAAGCGGGCCATCAGCTCCTCCGTCACCTCGCGGGGGATGCGGAACCGTTCGCTCGGGTAGACGAAGCCGAACTTCACGATCTGCATCAGCAGGAGGCGCCAGTGATCGCCGAAACGGTGCAGGAGGCGTTTCCAGTCGAGGCGCTTGCCCGTGCGGAGGAGGAGGTGCATCACGTCGCCGCCGTCGTAACGCTCGCGCTCCATGACGTAAGACTTCGACCAGATCATCTCTTCCGGCGCCGCCAGCCGGACCGGCACGCCGCCGAAGATCTTCCCCTCCACCGAGTGCTCGAACCACTCGTCGTCGACCGCCGCCTCTCCGTTGCCACCCGAGAAAATGAGGTCGATGAAGGCGTCGTCCTTGTAGATCTTCCCCAGCCAGTGGGGGAACTTCAGTTCCGTCTCATAGCCCGCCTCCTGCACGGCCTTCTCGAAGCGCGGGTAGTCGTCGCGACGGATGAAGACGTCGAAGTCCTTGGTCTCGCGGGCGATGCCGGTGTAGCGGTAATAGGCGTGCGTGCCGCCGACGAGAAACGGCAGTCCTTCCCGATTGAAGAGCTCCAGGGTGGCCCGGTAAAAGTCGGTCTTGTCCGGATTCTTCTCCGGCACCTCGCCGCGCCGCTCGAGCTTGAATCGCGCGTCCGTCGTCATGCGTCAGCAATAGGCCAGAGATGTGCCAGTTACTTCTTCACGTCCAGCTCGCCAATCAGGGCGTCGGCTTCCGGCCGCTCCTTCTGCAACCGCGCCGCCGTCGCCTCGGCGGCGCGCATGGCCCGCAGCACGTTCAGCCCGGCGATCTTCTTCAGCCGTTCCTCGGAATGCCCGCGGCGCAGCAGCTCGGCGAAGAGGTTCGGATAGTCGGCCACGCTGGCCAGTCCCACCGGCGTGGTGCCGATGCCGTCCAGATCGCCGCCGATGCCGACGTAGTCTTCACCCGCGACCTTGATCGCGTGCTCGATGTGATCGGCGACATCTCTCAGCGTGGCATCGGGACGGGGATGCGCCTTTGCCCACGCCTCGAGCGCCGTCTTCACGTTCTGCGGCTCACCGTCGTGCAGCGACTTGAGCCGCGCTTCTTCCGCGGCGCGGTCAGCGCCCCAGAGCCGCTGTTTCTCGGAGACGAACGACGGGACGAAGGTGATCATCACCACGCCGCCGTTGGCTTTCAGGCGCTGCAGGACGTCGTCCGGCACGTTGCGCTGATGGCCCGTCAGTGCGCGCACCGAGGAGTGCGAGAAGATCACCGGCGCCTGAGTGACGTCGAGCGTGTCGTGCATGGTGGCGGGGGAGACGTGGGAGAGGTCGACCAGCATGCCGAGGCGGTTCATCTCGCCGATGACCGCCTTGCCGAACTCGGTGAGCCCGCCGTGCTTCGGGTCGTCGGTGGCGGAGTCGGCCCAGTCGTTGTTGGCGGAGTGGGTGAGGGTCATGTAGCGCGCGCCGGCGCGGTAGAACATGCGCAGCGCGGCCAGGGAGTTGTTGATGGAGTGGCCCCCCTCCATGCCGATCAGCGACGCCACGCGCCCGCTCTTGTGGATGCGCACGATGTCGTCCGCGGTGAGCGCGAGGGCAAGGGTGTCGGGATACGCGGCGTCGAGCCGGTGTACGACGTCGATCTGCTCGAGGGTGGCCAGCACGGCGTCGTTTCCGGGTAATGACGCCGGTACATAGACGGACCAGAACTGCGCGCCCAGCTTGCCCGCGCGCAGGCGAGGAATATCGGTGTGCAGCGGTTTCTCCAGCTTCGACTGATCCTGCCGCAGGTCGATCTGTGCGAGGTGATTCTTCACCCGCTCCCGGTACTGCCACGGCAGGTCGTTGTGGCCGTCGATCAGCGGAACTTCGCGGAGGATCCGGTCGACCCGCGCGTCCTGGGCGGCGGCGGTGAGGGTAAGGAGCAGCGTGAGGGCGACGGTCAGGCGCATGGCGGGGCATTCTACGTTGCTCGTTGCTCGGCCGGGGTGCTGCTGCGTCGCCCGCACGTGTGTCGCGAGCCCGAAAATCACCTCGGACGAGCAACGAGTAACGAGCAACGTCTTGTGCTACCTTCCGCGCCCGTGCCGCTCGCCTTCCGCCCCGACGAGAACCATCCCATGGTCGACGCCCTGCTCCGCCCGCGCGTCGGGCGCTGGGAGTCGCTCAACCGCGCCATCGACGAGCGGGACGACATGCTCGATTTCGCGATCCAGCTCTTCGAGCACGACCGAGACCGCGCGCTGACGAATTACTTTCAGAACGGGCTCGATCAGTTCCAGCTCGTGCGGCACATCGCGTCGTGGCGCGGGACGATTCCGCGCATGCTCGACTTTGCCAGCGGCTACGGGCGGCTGACGCGATTTCTCGTGCACGAGCATCTGGCCGAGGAAGTGACGGTGTCGGACATCCTCGACGGCGGGATGGAGTTTCAGGCCGCCCAGTTCGGCGTGCGGACCATTCTCTCCACGACGTCGCCGCACGACTTCGTCGCGCCGGAAAAGTACGACCTGATCTTCGTGGCCTCGCTCTTTACGCATCTGCCGCCGGCGACGTTCACGCCATGGCTCCGACGCCTCGCGGAGCTGCTCACGCCGCAAGGGCTGCTCATCTTCACCGTACACGACGAGTCGATCTCGCCGCACACGTTCGAGGGCGGCATCAGCTTCGAGTCGCGCAGCGAGAGCCGCGTCCTCGACGTCGACGACTACGGCTCGACGTGGGTCACCGAGGACTACGTGCGCGAGCAGGTGGCGGCGATCGATCCGGGCTTCGCATGCGTCCGCATGCCCCGCGCCCTCGCGGAATGGCAGGACGTCTACGTCATCTCGCCCTCTCCGATCGAAAACGCCGCGCCGCGCCGTGCGCCGAAGGGCTTCGTCGACCAGTTCGCGATTACGGACGCCGGCGTGCGGCTGCAGGGCTGGGCCACGGCGGTGCACGAGAAGGCGGACCGCGTCGAAGTCCGTCTGGACGACGAAGTCGTCGCCATCACGCGCGACTTTGCGCCGCGCCCCGACGTGGCGGCGTGGGTCGGCGTCGAGAGCGCCACCGACTCCGGCTGGGAGATCGTCGTCCCGCACGCCGCCATCCGCTCGTTCCGTTACCAGGTCACCACCGTCTCGGCATTCACGAGGCAGGGCGAAGAACGCATCCTCTTCCTCGGCACCATCGACTCGCTCAACGGACACGTGGCCCGGGAGAAAGCGCGCGCGCTCGAGCAGCATGCGGCCGTGCAGGCCAGTGAGCTTGGCTCCCTCCGTCACAACCTCGGCGTCGTCGATCACCAGCGCGCTGAGCTCGCCGCGCAGCTCGAGGCCATGCGCCAGAGCCGCTTCTGGAAGCTCCGCGAACGGTGGTTCGCGGTCAAACGCGCGGCCGGCCTGACCGACGAGTTGTAACCACGGTGCGGTTTCGCCGTATAAACCGCCCAGCATGAAGACCAAGTGGAAGATCGTCATCGCCGTCGTCGTCCTGTTCGCCATCGCCGGCATCGTCACCGCGTCCATCCGCTCGAAGAGCAAGGAAGGGACGCCGGTCACGTTCGGCAAAGTGGAGCGGACCGACCTGACCAGCAAAGTCACGGCGAACGGGAAGATCGACGCGAAGCGCAAAGTCGACCTCTCCGCCAACGTGATGGGGCAGATCATCAACCTCGCCGTCCGTGAGGGCGACGTCGTCGAGAAGGGCACGTTCCTCCTCCAGATCGATCAGAAGCAGCTCGCCGCCTCGGCCGAAGGAGCCGCTGCCTCGATGCGCGCCCTCTTCTCCGACCGCGATGGCGCCCGCGCCAACCTGGCCGAGGCGCAGCAGAGCTTCGTGCGCGCGCAGCGCAACTTTGCCGACCGCATCATCCCGCAGGCCGAGCTCGATCGCGCCCGCGCCGCGCTCGACTCGGCGCGCGCCAACGTCTCCTCGATCGAGCAGCGCATCCAGCAGGCCCGCGCGAACGTGACCGCCGCGCGCGACACCCTCTCCAAGACCACCATGACCGCGCCAATGGCCGGCATCATCACCGCGCTTCCCGTCGAGGAAGGGGAGGTCGCGGTCATCGGCACGATGAACAACCCCGGCACGAAGCTGCTCACCATCGCCGACATGAGCGTCGTCGAGGCGGTGATGGAAGTCGACGAGACCGACGTCCCGAACGTGAAGGTCGGCCAGCGCGCCACCGTCACCATCGATGCCTATCCGAACAAGACCTACAACGGCGTCGTCACCGAGGTCGGGTCGAGCCCGATGGTTGGCGTGACGGGCGGGCAGGACGCGGTGAACTTCGAGGTCAAGATCCAGATCGAGAACCCGCCCGCGGGCGTGCGCCCCGGCTTCTCCGCCTCGGCCGACATCGTCACCGGCGCGCGCAACAAGTCGCTGGCCATCCCCATCCAGGCGCTCGTCGTGCGCGAGAAGAAGGAAGGGGAGAAGTCGAAGGACGAGGAAGGCGTGTACCTCCACAAGGACGGGAAGGCGCAGTTCGCCGCGATCACCACCGGCCTGGCCGGCGAGACGAACATCGAGGTCGTGAAGGGCCTCACCGACGGGCAGCAGATCGTGACCGGCCCCTTCCGCGCGCTGCGCGAGCTGAAGGACGGGACGAAGGTCCGCGAGCAGAAAGAGGAGAAGAAGGAAGAGAAGAAATAGGCGATGGAGACTCTCCGCATCGCATCCAACGCTCTGCGCGCCCATAAGCTGCGCAGCTTCCTGACGCTCCTCGGCGTGATCATCGGGGTCATGACCGTGGTCACGGTCGTGGCCATTATCTCGGGGCTGAACAACTACATCTCCGAGAAAGTCTTCGACCTCAACCCCGACGTCTACGCGGTGACGCGCTTCGGCATCATCACCAGCCGCGAGCAGTGGCTGGAGGCGGTCAAGCGAAAGCCGATCGACTGGAACGATTTCAAGGCCGTGAGCGCGCGCTGCGGGCTGTGCGACGTCGTCGGCGCGTCGAACGACACTCGCAGCGCCGTCAAGCGCGGCGCGCAGAAACTGTCGAACGTCCGCACGTCCGGCGTCACCGCGAACATGGCCGAACTGCAGAACCTCGACCTCGAAGTCGGCCGGTTCTTTACGCCGTCCGAGGAACAGCGGTCGGCGCCGATGATCATCATCGGGTCCGACGTGCGCGAGGAGTTGTTCGGACAGCTCGACCCGGTGGGGCGCACGATCCGCGTCGGAAACCAGCCGATGCGCGTCATCGGCCTGCTCCGCAAGCAGGGCGCGGTCCTCGGCAACAATCAGGACAAGGTCCTCTACATGCCGATCACGGCGTGGCAGAAGCGGTTCGGCAGCCGCGAGAGCATCGACATCTGGGTGCGCGCGAAAAACGGCGTGCCGGGCGTGGAGCCGTCGATGGACGACGTGCGCTCGATCCTGCGCGGGCGGCGGCGGACGGCGTTCCGAGACGACGATCCGTTCGCGTCCGTGACCGCCGAGGCGCTGCAGATGGTGTGGAAGAGCATCTCGGCCGGGCTCTTCTCACTGATGATCCTGATCAGCGGCATCTCGCTGGTGGTCGGCGGCATCGTGATCATGAACATCATGCTGGTGTCGGTGGTCGAGCGTACGCGCGAGATCGGCGTGCGGCGTGCCATCGGCGCGACCCGGAAACACATCCGCAGACAGTTCCTGACCGAGGCCGTGCTGCTGTCGCTGGGCGGCGGGATTCTCGGCGTGATCGTGGGAATGCTCATCGCCAAAGCCATCACGGTCTTCAGCCCGCTGCCGACGCTGGTGCGGCCGGAGCTGGTGATCGCGGGCCTGCTGATCTCGGTGATCATCGGAATGCTGGCCGGCGTGATTCCGGCCGTGCGGGCGTCGAAGCTGCCGCCGGTGGAGGCGTTGCGGTTCGAATGAAAGAGCTCTTCTTCGCCACGAAAGAGAACATCCGCTTCGCGCGCATCGCGCTGGCGTCCCACAAGCTGCGCTCCGCGCTGACCATCCTCGGCATCGTCATCGGCGTGACCACCGTCATCGCCATGGTCTCGGTGATCGAGGGCTTCAACAACAGCGTGACCAAGGACTTTCAGGCCTTCGGCGCCACGCTGGTGCAGTTCCAGAAATACGACCCGCGCTTCGGCCCGGGGGAGCGCGACGACTCGGAGCGGCAGCGCAAGAACCTCACGTACGAGGACGCGCAGGCGCTGCAGGCGCTCTGTCCGTCGATGCTGGCCGTCTCGCCGGAGCGCTACACGTTCGCCGGCGATGGTCCGTCGATCGACATCACCTACGCCGGGAAGGAAGCCTCGCCCGACGCGCTGATCGGCACGACCGAGCAGTATCCGATCGCGAACAACCACTTCGTCGGCGAGGGACGCTTTCTCAGCGACGGCGACGTCCGCCGCCACGCGCCGGTGACGGTCATCGGCTATGAGGTGGCGCAGGCGCTCTTTCCGCTGTCCGACCCGATCGGCAAGATCGTAGCGATGGCGGGGCGCAAGTACATGGTCGTCGGGGTGATGGAGAAGCAGGGGTCGAAGATGTTCGAGTCGACCGACCTGCACGTCTACCTGCCGCTGACGACGTTCGACAGCCATTTCCCGCAGATCAAGCGCGACCGCGGCGTGAACATCGCCACCGTGCCGAAGCGGCCGGAGTGGATCGACCGGATCGTCGAAGAGGGGACGGGCGTGCTGCGCGCGCGGCGCAAGGTGCCGTTCAACAAGCCGAACGACTTCGGGATCATGACGCCCGACAAGCTGATCGGAAACTTCCGCGCCGTGACGGGCGGGATCACGCTGGCCATGGTCTTCATCTCCTCGATCGCGCTGCTGGTCGGCGGCGTCGGCGTGATGAACATCATGCTGGTCTCGGTGACCGAGCGGACGCGCGAGATCGGCATCCGCAAAGCCATCGGCGCCGTACGCCGCGACATCGTGCAGCAGTTCCTCACCGAGGCCATGACCCTGGCCGGCGTGGGCGGGGCGATCGGCGTGGCGCTCGGACTGGGCATCGCGGCCATCGTGCGCACGCTCGACCTGCTCCCCGCCACGACGCCGCTCTGGTCGATCGTCGTCGGGCTGGTGGTGTCGATCTCGATCGGGCTGTTCTTCGGGATCTATCCGGCGTACAAGGCCGCGCGGCTGGATCCGGTGGAGGCGCTGCGGTACGAGTGAAGCGTTGCTCGTTGCTCGTAACTCGGCCGGGGTGATTTTCGCCGAGAGGCACCCCGGCCGAGCAACGGGAAACGCTTCTACGTCCGGAACCGCACGAACGTATAGATTCCCTGCGGCTTGTGGCCGTAGACGTCCTCGAGGTCATGCGTCTTGGTCCGGTAGTCGATGTTCACGCCGAGGCCGATTTTGTAGCGGCTCTGCGGGAGGAAGTCGAAGACATAGCCGGCCGTGTAGTGCGTCGCTTCTTCGAACGGGCCCGGGCCGGCGGAGAGGGGGAAGCCGGCGGGGCGGTCGATGTGCTCGACACGGGCCATGAACGTGTTGCGCGACGCGCGCAGGGCGACCTCGATGCCGTAGGCGGTCTGGCTCTCGGTGTCCAGCTGGGGATGCTCGCGCGAGGTCCACTGCGCCGTGATCGACGCGAACGAGCCGGCGTAGGTGAGCGAGGCGCTGGTCATGTCGCGTTGGGCGATCTCGCCTTCCAGCAGCTCGGCGCGCGAGACCTGGATGGCCCAGTTCTGCGTCGGCGTCAGCGTCAGGCGGACGGCGCGCGAGTCCAGGTCGCCGGTCTCGAGCTCCGTCTCATTGAACCCCTCGGTGGTGTCGTGGAATACGCTCCCTTCGACCGTGAAGAGCCGCGTCGCGAAGCCGGCCGTGACGACGCTCGTGGAGTCGTTGACCGTCTCCTGCATTTCCCACGCGAACGGCGCCTCGGCGAAGTCGACGCCGGACGCGCGTAACTGCGCCGGAGCCGGGCCGAACGCCGGCTGGCCGACGGCGGCCGCGTAGACGGAGAGCAGCGTGGCGTTCGTCGGACGGTAGCCGATCTGCACGCCCGCCTCGCCGATCAGGTCCTGGCCCCGCATGCGGTCGAACCGCTGTTCCTCGGGGACGTACTGGAAGAACTGGGGATACCCCTCCTCGTCGATCGTGTACGGCTCGAGGGACACGCGGCCGCGCGCGAGGACGAAGGCCCGGTCGCCGAGGTCGAGCTGCGCGCCGGCGCCGAACCAGTTCGTCGAGAACGTCGCCGTCTCCTGCTCCTCGGGGCCGGTCTGGGTCAGGTAGGTGGCGTGGACGTCGAAGCCGTGGAAGAACGTCAGCGCGCCGCTGCCGCTGCGCACCCACGGGGACGGCCCGACGCCCGGCGTCGTGCCGGAGATGTTGCGCAGCGGATCGACGCCCTGTGCAAAGGCGGCGGTCGAAACGAGAAGAGAGAGGACGAGAACGAGACGACGGCTCATGTGTCGCGCATTCTGCAACAGCTCTGCCCGTTTGCTCATCGGAGCGCCGGCCACCGGCGTTACTCCCGACCTACCGGATACAACCGCGCCCTGTCGTCATACCACTGCGTCTTCTCGTACAGCCACTGCAGCCGCGCGCGCGGATCGCCGCGGAACGCGGCATCGCTCTCGACCTTCGCGCGGAACGCGTCCGCGAGCTTCGGATCCTCGGCCAGCATGCGCTCGGCCATCGGCTCCATGATGTAACCCTCGACGTACTCCGTCGGGCTGAGGATGGAGTTGAAGAAGCCCCACTGGAAGAGGGAGTCCGGCGACGACGGCTCGAGCAGCAGCGCGGCCAGCGTACCGAGGGCGTGATCGGTCATGACGCGCACGGAACCGGGAGGGAAGGTCTCGCGGCGACGCTCCGGCGTTTCCGCGGCGGTCACACGCACGTGTCCTTCGAACTGCGTGGCGGCGTGTTTCGGCTCGCCGAGGCGCAGCATCGTGACCTCCACTTCCCGCGGTGCGTTGATGCGCTCGCAGGGGATGCCATGCAACTCGAGTTTGGCGATGACGTCCTGCCAGGCGGCGGGAACCCAGTACGCCTTTGCCGGCGCAACGCTCGTCGCCACCTCGGATGCCCGCACCAGCGGCGCGGTCCGCGTCACCGGCTTTCCGAGCCACTCCGTCCGCACCCCGCCGCTGATCGGCGAGAGCGTGCGGCGTGACTCAACGCCGAGGAACTCGATCTGCTCCGGCTTCGCATCGGCGGGGCCTCGCCAGGAGAGGGGCAGGCGCTCCGGACGGCGAGCGCGGTCCGCGGCGATGGCAGCGCGCAGCGCCGTTGCCTCCGCGGCGATCGTGCGGAGCGTCTGCTCGAGAAAGACGTACATGCCGAGGACGCGCTGGTCGTACGGCTTGAGTGAGTGATTCTCGACGAGGATGGTGGGGAGATGGCGCGCGTCGCCGTAGCCGTTGGAGAGGCGGGGGTCGGACTGGCCGGAGCCGATGCCGGACAGCGGATCGTCCGTGAAGATGAGCGGCCCGGGGATGTGTCCCTGCGCGCGCAGATGGGCGTCGACCGACGGGCGGTAGTTCCTGTCGAGCCACGCCGCGATGGCGGGGGAGTAGCCGGCCTGTCCGTTCCAGCCGTACGTGACGTCGTATTGATAGTCTGCACCGTCGGTGACGTGCAGGTCGATATAGAGGTCCGGCTGCCACGTCACCAGCGCGCGGATCATGGCGTGCATCTCCGCGGAGTCGGCCTTCATGTAGTCGCGGTTGAGGTTGAGGTTGCGCGCGTTGGTGCGCCAGCCGCCCTCCTCCGGGCCGCGCTGGTTGATGCGCGACCAGCGCGTGAAGCGCTCGTGCCCGTCGACGTTGAAGATGGGGACGAAGAGGAAGTTCGCGCGGTCGAGCAGCTCGCGCTTCGTCCCGCGCACGGTCATGTCGCGGAGAAGCATCAGTCCCGCGTCCTTGCCGTCGATCTCCCCCGCGTGAATGCCCGCCTGCGCGAAGACGATCGGCTTGCCGCTGCGCCGCAACGCCTCGGGCGTGAAGGCGCGCTCTTTCGACGCGATGACCATCCAGATGTCGCGCCCCTCGGGGCTCTTCCCGAGCGAGACTATCTTCAGGTTCGGCGCCGCGGCCACCAGCTTCCGCAGGTACGCGAACGTCTCGTCATACCGCGGCGTGGTCCGGAACGCCGTGACCTCGGAAGGCGTCACCCACGGATCGCTGGCCGGCACCATCAGTGTCCGGCTCGCGCCATTCCAGGGGATCGTGGGAGGGAGGATGGCCGGCTGCGCGGTGAGAGTGGCGGAGAGCAGAAGCGCCGTCAACATGACGGGCTTTCTAACACAGCTACATCTCGAAGATGTCGCGCAGGACGATCGTCAGATCGGGAAAGAACGGAGACGTCACCGTTTCGCCAACCGGAACGGCGACAAACTTCCCACCGGCGCGCCGGAAGATCTTTACCTCGTTCTGGTAGGGGTCGACGATCCAGTACTCGGCGACTCCTGCGCCTTCATAGGAACCGTACTTCACGCGCTCGTCGTAAGTCCGGTTCGTGGAAAGCACTTCGACGACGAGGTCGGGGACGCCGCGCATGTTTTCGGGGGTGAGGATGTGCTCACGCATTTTGCTCACGAAGACGATGTCCGGTTGGACGACCGTATGGTCATCGAGGAGGACATCACAGGAGCGAAATACAGATGACCGAGGTGATGGGTCATTACATGCTGCCAAATTGCGAAGGCGAGATTGGCGAGTACATGTTGATGCCGCAGGTTCGGCGCAGGATTCACGTAATGCTCCCCGTCGATGATCTCGTGCCGACGGCCGTCGTCGGGGATGGCGGCGTAGTCCTCGTAGGTGAGCTTGATGGAGGCTTGCGGTGCCATGGGGAGAGTTTACGCCCGTGGAAGAAGCGCCGTCGAGACGACGGCGCTTCTCCTTTGAGCTTTAGTGGCGGGCGGCGCGGGCGCGGCCGCCGCAGGAGTCGCGGGGGGCGAAGGGGGAGTCGAAGGTGAAGCCGTTGGTGAGGGTGGCGGCGCTGGCGACGTCGGCGACGATGACGCGGGCGGGGCCGGCGGTGCCGGCGGGGATGCGCACGCGGAGCATGGTCGCGTCGAGCAGCGAGATGTCGGACGCGGGGACGTTGTCGAACGAGACCGCTGCCGCTGTGGTGAAGCCGCTGCCGTGGATCGTGGCGAAGATGCCGCCGTCGGTCGTCGCGCAGCGCGGGTCGACGGAGCGGAGCGTGATGCCCCCGGCGATGACGTCGATGTCGAGTCCGACCGCCGCGAGCGCGCCGCTGCTGTTGCGCACCTGGAGAGGATGCGTGCCGAGCGGAGTGTCGTCGGCGAGACGCAGGACGACCTGTGTGTATTCGCTGCTGACGATGGACGCGGGAAGGCCGCCGACTTCGAACGTGTAGCCAGGACGGAAGCCTTCGCCGCCGATCGCAGTCTCTCCGCCGGCCGGCAGGATCGACGGCGCGATGGAGGTGATGCGCGGCGGACGGGCCTCGAGCACCGAGAAGACCGGACCGCTGGTGGACGTGCGTCCCAGGACGTCGTAGAGGGTGACGCTGACCTGGCCCGCGGGAAGGTTCGGCACGCGCACGACGAGCGTCGCCGGCGTGGAGTCGAGGATCGTCGCGGGCGTGAGGCCGAATGTGACCAGGACGTCGGGACGCAGGTCGAGGCCGCGGATCGTCACGACTTCGCCCGGCGTCGCGGCAGACGGCTCCACGGCGCTGAGGAACGGTGCCGGGATGGTGGCGTTGGTGAATTCGTACGCGGCGGGGATGGCGTACGTGCCGCCGCTGCAGCGGACGGTCACGTCGACCGTGCCGATCGCGCGCGCCGGCGTCACGGCGGTGATGGTGAGCTCATCTCGCACGACGACCTGCGTCGCGGCGTCGCTGCCGAAGAAGATCCAGCACGAGCTGTCGAAGTTGTCGCCGGTGACGCGCACGTGCGTCCCGCCATTGGTCGTCCCGGTCCGCGGCAGCACCTCGCCGCCGAGCGGCGACTCCGCGACGAAGGCGAAGCCGTTCGCGAAGTGCATGACGTCGCTGCCGCAGCGCAGCATGACCGCGACGCCGCCCGCCGCATGCGCCGGCGTCACGGCGGTCATCGTCGTGGTGTTGGCGAACTGCACCGACGTCGCCGGCACGCCGCCGAAGGCGACGGTGCAGCCCGCGCGGAGATTCGCGCCCGCGATCGAGACCGCGGTGCCGCCGGACGTCGGACCGAACGCCGGTGTGATGCCGACGATGGCCGGGGTAGTCGGCGTGCCGCTCACGTCGCCAAACAACGACTGCACTTCACTGCCATGCTCCACGGGGAGTTGCGCGTCGATGGTGAACGCGCCGATGCGCGTCGCCTTGACGGTAAACGTGGCGGTGCCGCCGGCGGGGATCGTCAGCGACGACGGGACCTGAACGCTGCCGGTGGCGACGAGACCGATGGTCATCGCGTTTGCCGGGTTGACGGAGACGGTGACGTTGGCCGTCTGTCCTTCGACGAGCTGCAGATGGTCCGGTGTGAAACGAAGGGTGGCCTTCGCGTAGGTGTGTGCGCGCAGCGCGTGCGTCGTGCCGCCGAGGACGGCGGGGAGGGTAACGTGGATCGTGGCGGTGCGGCCAGGCAGCAGCGCCGCGACGTCGAACTCTGCGCCGAGGCTGCCGGCGGGGATGACCACGGTCGCCGGGACCGTGACCGCGTCCGCCGCATCAGACGTCAGCGTCAGCACGAGATCCTCGGAATGTGCGGCGCCGAGTTGCACGGTGAACGCGCCGGTCGCGCCGACGGCGATGGAGCGCTCGCCCGGACCGACGCCGATGTCGTCGTTCGCGATCGTGATGATGCCGTCGGCGACCTCGAAGTCCCCATAAATCTTGTGCAGCACCACGCGGAAGGTCTCGTTCGGCTCCGGCACGTCGTCGCCGACGATCGTCACGGGGATGGTGCGCGTCGCGTGACCGTTGAATTGCACGGAGCCATTCCAGGCGATGAAGTCGGAGGGCGATTGCGCGTCGACAGGAACGAGCGAGACCTGGACGAAGCCATAGACCGGTGTGCCGGCGGAGAGGGTGATGATGGCGCTCGACGAGTTATCGCCTTCGACCACAGTGAGCGCCTGCGGCGCGAGCGTCGGCGGGGTGTCGTCGTTGAGAATCGTCACGTACGCCCAGCCGAAGGAGCCCGAGTAGATCTCGAAGGCTTCGTCGGGCTCGTACGTCGTGTCGCCGATGATGGTGACCGAGGCGTACTTTTCGGTTTCGCCGGGGAGGAAGGTGACCGTCCCGCTGCCGCCGATGAAATCGCTGCCGGCGGTGGCGTCGTAGCCATAGAGGGTATACGGGACGTTGTACGTCGAGCCGACCGGCGAGGAAAGCGTGAAGCGAACCTGGGCTGTGTGAGTGCCGGCGTTCCCCTCGAGGACGTCCAGCGCGTGAATGGTGACGCTCGGCGGCGGATCGTTGTCGTTGATGGTGATCGTGGTCCCGTTGGGCGAGCCGATTTCCGTCCCGCCGGTGGGATTGCTGAGCGTGATGATGATGGTCTCGCCCGGGTCGTAGGCGGAGTCGTTGACCATCGGGATGGAGAAGCTCTTCTGCGTCTCGCCGTCCGCGAAGGAGAGCGTGCCGCTGCCGCCGGTGAAGTCTGTGCCGGGGGTGGCCGTGCCGCCGGCGACCGCGTACGCGACCGAGGCCTCGCCGGAGGCGCCCTGGAGACGGCGGACCGTCACCGTCGCACTGCCGCTTTCGTTTGCGGAGAACGTCGTGCTCTGGAACGAGAAGATGCCCGGGCCTTCGACGGCCACGCAGCGCGAGAACTCGGAGGTGCCTTCGACGGCTGTGGTGGCCGTGGCGGTGATGCTCGTGCCGGGCGCCATCCACGGCAGCTCGAACGAGAACGCAGCCTGGCCCGCGCCGTCGGTGGTCACGTCATAGCCGCCGAGCCAGTCCCGCCCTTCACCGTAGCCGGACGCATTGCAGGTGGGGCTGGAGAAGAGATCGACGCGATGCGTGCGATTGGCGACCGTCGACAGCGAACCGGTGAGGATGGTGGCGGCGCCGACTTGCGCGCGCCCCAAAACGGGGAAGTTGATCAGGTTGTTTGGTCCGAGGTCGGCGTCCCCGGCGTCGTTCGGCGTCACGAAGTCGGGTGGGTAATTCGACAGGTCGATGCCGAAGCCGTTGTCGCGCATCGAGTTGTAGAGGATCTGGTTGCGGAGCGAGTTGCCGTCCACGCGGACCCCGAGGTCATTGCCCACGATCGTGTTGCCGAAGGCGGTACTGTCGTTGCTCTGATAGAACGAGATGGCGGTCCGGTTGGGGATGATCGTGCCGCCGGGAGTGATCCCGAAAAAGTTGTTGGAGACGTTTACGTGGCTGGAGTAGAAAGCCTCGACGCCGAGGTTGCCGCCGACGAACACGTTCGGCATCTCGCCGCCGATCACGACCTGCCCCTGAGTGGTTCGGTTCTGCACGGCGATGTGGGTGGTCTGCCAGAGGGGGCCGAGACTCACACTTTGCGCCGCGTTGCTGCCGAAGGTGTTGCCCTGGACCGACACCAGAGAATGGTTCCCGATCACGATGCCTGTGTGGTTGCCGGAGATCAGATTTCCGTCTCCGGGATTCGGACCGCCGATGGTTACGGCCGCACCACTCGTCCCCACTACGGTGATCCCGGACCCGTTGCGTTTCACCGCGGTCCCGGTGCGGTCGGTGCCAAGGTAGCAACCGCGGACGCTTCCGTGGTCCACCTTGATACCGGCGCCGGTGAAATTGTTGATGACCAGCGCGTGGACGTCCCCCTTCACGGCCAGGCCGCGCACGTCGCTGAAGATGCCGGCGACCAGCGATCCGTCGATCTCGATCAGCGGCTGGCCGGCGTAGCCGGGCTGTGTCGAGCCGTCGATGGTCACGCTGAAATTCGCGACCGCGGGCAGGTTGGTCAGCGGCTGGATGGTCTGCGGTCCGCTGCCGATCGAGAACTCGATGCGGTCGACCGCGCCGGATGCCGCCTGCGTCAGCGCGGCCCGCAACGATCCCGGTCCGGAGTCGTCCGTGTTCGTGACCACGGCCGTGGCGGCGGAAACGGGTAATGCGGCAAGGAGCACGAGTACGAACAGCGTGCGACGCAGCAGCAGGCGATTCTTCATCGGATTTCTCTCTCTATTTAATTTTGCGGGACCGAGGAGAGAATACCCGAAGAATCCTGTTATTTGTACAATAATAAATGTGCTGCGCTACAGTTTACGCGTGTTCGAGCACCTCCGTACCTTTCCGCAGGAGCTTCGCGAGCTCATCGCATCGGCGCCGCCGGAGGCGTTGCGCGTGCGCGGCCGCGACGGCACGTTCGCGCTGATCGAGCAGGCGTGGCATCTGGCCGATCTGGAGGTCGAGGGCTACGGCATGCGCATCGCGCGGATGATCGAAGAGGACCATCCCGCGCTGCCCGATTTTCGCGGCGATGTTGTCGCGAAGGAGCGTAACTACATCGCGCTGGACGTGGAGCCCGCGCTGGATCGCTTTGCCAAGGCGCGGCGGGAGAACATCGCCCGGCTCGAGTCCGCGAAAGACCTGCAGCGGACCGGCGAACAGGAAGGGGTGGGGCGGGTGACGCTGGCGCGCGTCGCGGAGATGATGGCCGAGCACGATGCAGGGCATGCAGCGGAGCTGCATGCCCTGCTCGAAGAGCTGGCTACTTAGCGAACACGTCGTCCACGCTGACGATCTTCACGTTCTCGGGCTTGATGTTCAGCTTGTAGCTGCCGATCACCTTGTCCTCTTCCGCGAGCTGCGGCTTCGGCGCGTCGTATTTGATCGACGACGGCTCGTCCTTCAGCAGCGTGTCCCGCAACCCCTCGGCATCCTTGGTGATGATCACCACCTGGAGGTTCTTCGCCGAGAGGTACTTCTTGATGGCCTTGTTGACGTCGTCGCGCGTGAGCTTCGCGTACGCGGCGCGCATCGTCTCGGCGTAGTCGCCCATGCCGAACCACCACGAATCGAGCGCGTAGCCGAGGCGCTGGTTCTGATTGGCGGTCAGCAGGTAGACGTTTTTCATCATGTAGTCGCGGGCTTCGTTGAAGTCCTCCTGCGACAGGCCTTCGTCGATCATCTTCTGCGTCTCATAAAGCGCGATGCGCATGGCCATCTGCGCGTTCTCCGGGACGACCGGACGGATCCAGATCTCGAAGAGCTGATTGCGGCGGGCGATGTTCGGCGAGGGGAAGAACTGGCCGCCCGGACGATTGAAGTACTCGATGTACGCGTAGTCGCCGTAGTTCAGGCCGCGCGCCTCGCGGATGCGGTCGTACAGGTGCGACATCGACGCGCGGTGCTCGCCGAGCCAGGCCCGGGCGACGTTGAGCGCCGCGAAGTCGGCGGCGTTGCGCGTCACCGGGATGGGGTGGCCCATCGAGATGGCCGTCGCGCGCGTCTCCTTCTTCACGATCTGCACGTCGAGGCCCTGCGGAGCCTTGCCCTTGTACGGCGTGAGCTGGGCGATGGCCTGCTCCTCGCCGCCGGCGCCGAGCGCGCCGAGGTCAGCGGTCAACCTCTTGACCAGCGTCTCTGGGTAATCGCCCGACACGCCGACCACCACGTTCGTGGCGTTGTAGTTGTCGGCGACGAACTTCTTCACATCGTCGAGCGTGATCGACTTGAGCCCGGCCACCGTGCCGAGGACCGTGTGGCCGTACGGGGTACCGCCGAAGATCACGTTCTGGAGCTGCTCTTTGCCCAGCTCCTCTTCATTGTTGTTGCGCAGGTCCTGCTGCAGCGCGTTGAGCTGCTGGTCCTTGAGGCGCTGGAAGTCCTCCTCGCGGAAACCGGGAGTGAGGAGCTGCGGCAGCACGATGCCGAGGAAGCGGTCCAGGTTCTCCTTGTGGGCGACGCCTGTGAAGGTCGTCATCTCCTTGTCGACCTGGCCGAAGAACGCGCCGGCGATCGGATAGAGGGCCTTGTTGATCTCGTCGATGCGCATCTCTTTCGAGCCGGCGTCGGTGATCATCGACGCGGCGAGCTGCGCCAGGCCTTCCTTCCCCTTCGGATCGTTACCAGCGCCGACGGTGAAGAGGAGCTTCATCATCACGTTCGGCAGCACGGACTTCTGCTCGAGGAAGCGGATCTGCACCGGCTGACCGGCGTCCGAGGATGATGCCATCGACTGGAGCGACGGGATCTTCTTGACGTCTTCCGCCAGCGGCGTCTGCGAGAGCGTCGTCACCACGAGGTTCTTGTCGGTGAAGTACTTCTGCGCGGTCGCCTGGATCGAGGCCGGCGTGATGGTGGCCAGCTCCCGGAAGTAGCGGTTGATCGTGTCGTACGAGCGCTCGAAGTGCGCGAAGCTGGCCACGGTCGAGGCGATGGCGTCGGTGTTGTCGAGCGCGCGGACGAACGAGTAGCGCGCGTTCGACTTCGCGTCGGCGACGCGGGTGGCGTCGAGCTGCGTCGCGCGCAGCTTGGCGAAGGTCTGCAGGATGGAGTCGCGGACGTACGTCGCGTCCTTGGCGTCCTTCACGCGGGCGAAGACGGTGAAGAGGGTCGGGTCGACGCTCGGTCCGCCGAAGAAGAAGAGCTGGTCGACTTTCTGCTCCTGCTCGACGAGGCGCTTGTAGAGATCCGAGGTCTGCCCGAACGACAGGTCGAACATAACGTCGAACGCGCCCTGCTCTTTCATCTGCATCGCGGCCGGGCCGTGGAAGGCGACCGTGACCCAGGGAATGGTGGGGGAGGTCCAGGGGACGTGCGCGTAGATCGGCCCTTTGTGCTCCGGCTCCTGCGGGATGTCGACGGTGAAGGTGCCCTGCTTCCAGTCGCCCCAGTACTTCTCGACCAGCGAGAAGACGCGGTTCGGCTCGACGTCGCCGGCCACGATGATGGTGGTCTTCTCCGGACGGTACCACCGCGAGAAGAAGGTCTTCGCGTACTCGTACTGGTTGGGCATGTCCTCGATGTCTTTGATGAAGCCCATCGTGGTGTGCTTGTACGGGTGGGTGGTGTACGCGGCGTCGCGCTGGACTTCGATGATTTTGCGGATGGGGCTCTGCGAGTTTTTGTTGTACTCGCCCAGCACCGCCCGTGCCTCGGTCTTGAAGACCTCCTCGCTGTACGAGAGGTTCTTGAAGCGGTCGGCCTCGATCTCGAGCATCTTCTCGAGGTCGTCCTTGGCGAAGGTGACGTGGTAGTTCGTCAGGTCGTCCGAGGTGTACGCGTTCTGCCGCGCGCCCGCTTTGGTGATGATGGCGTTATACGCCTCGGGGGAGTACGCCTTCGTGCCGCGGAACATCACGTGCTCGAAGAAGTGCGCGAAGCCGGACTTGCCCGGCTCGACCTCGTTGCGCGAGCCGGTCTGCACCGGGATCTGCAGCGAGACGATGTTCGGGAAGCCGGTCGGGACGACGATGACCTTCAGACCGTTCGGCAGAGTTTTCTCGGTTGCCTTGAAAGGGAGGATGTCGGCTGCCTGCGCGAAGGCCGCGGCGGGCAGTGCGAGCGCACAGAGTGCGGCCGCCAGGATGCGTGAACGAAACATAGTTCTCCTTGTTTGTCGAAAGAGTGAAGCGAGGCGAAGTCTACAGGCGCCGCTGCCAGAACGGAGTACGCCACCGCGTTTCTACGGCGTAAACCGCCTTCTGGTTTACGGAAAACGCGTCCCAGAGTGAGGTCATTGCCGAGTCGTACGCTTCGAGCCCGCCGGAAAGGATGGCGTTTGCCGCTTTGACACCGGAATAGAGCGCCGAGAGGATGCCCTGCGACGAGATCGGATCGAAGGAAAGCGCCGCATCGCCGACCGCGATCCAGTCTTCCCCGTGGAAACGCTCGAGCCGCGCGGAACGCGCGTCGGCGGAGCGGACATCGCCGCACTGAACGTAGCCGTGCTCGCTCAGGGCGCGCGATACATGCGTAGTCAAACGGAGCGCCGGCTTCCAGCCGGCCGGTCCGGCGGCATCCTGCCGGCGGGTTTCCCCCGGGCCGCCTGGAAGGCGGCGGACCGGCCGGCTGGAAGCCGGCGCTCCGAGGTCGCCATCCGTAAACCACGTCACCACCCGCGTCCCCTCCGGCAACCGCGCCGTATGCCACCACCCCTCAGCCGCCGACTCTACCAGCGTCCGCGACTCCTCATCCGTCCCGCTCTCGCTGCGACAGGTCGCAAAGAACGCCACCAGCCGATCGCAGACGATGCGCTTCACCCCGCGCCCTCGTGCGACCGCACTCGCCCGACCCGTCGCATCCACCGCCCACCGCGCCGAGGGCAGTTCCTCGACAAACGCTGCCCCCGCCTCCCGCGCCGCCTCCCGCAACGTCCCATCGAAGCGTCCGCGGTCGAGATGCCATCCATGCCCATACGGCGAGCGGATGAAATCCTGCTCCGCCAGCTCGCTCGAGCCCCACGCGGAGAGATTGCCGTAGCACGGTGCATGGCCGTCCGCTAGGAATCGCTCCCAGACGCCAAGCTCCGCCAGCAGCGTGCGCGCCGAGGGCACAAGACTCTCGCCGACCACGACGCGCGACGGACGCGGGTCCCACACCGCCACCCGCGCCCCGCCGCGCGCCAGCGCGATCGCCGTCGCCGATCCCGCGGGACCGGCGCCGGCGATCGCGACGTCGTATTGCGTCACCGTCTCCGTGCCGCCCGCCCGACCGGCCCCACCACCATCAACTGATCGAACGGAATCTCCTCCGCCGCCCGTGCGACGGACATTGCCTCCAGCGCGGCCACGCCCTTCTTCGGCACCGGCCCGCCCGGCGCGAACGGCCGCGTCTCCACCCACATCTGCGCCGGAAAGTCGGGATCGTTCTTCACGCCCGGGCGCCACTCCACGACGCCCATGTCGCCGTAGCGGTCGACCATGTTCTGGATCGAGTCGAGATAGTTCTTGCCGAGGATGCGGTACCAGCTCGCGCGGCGATTGAAGGCCTCCAGGCGCTGCGCGCGCGGCAGCTTCGTATTGATGACGATCTCGTAATCCTGCTCGCGCAGCACCTGGTTCGGCACGTGCGCCGGCCAGAAGGTGGGGATGAGCGGGTCATAGGTCGGCTCGTAGCCGGAGCGGCAGCTCGCCGTGTCCGTCTGCCACGGCACAGCCATCCAGCGGGAGATGTCGCCGGGCGCGTTCCACATCGTCCCCGTGGGCGTGGTGAAGTAGTTGCCGTTCTGAAAGTCGGACGGCTGGAGCAGCGGACCGTAGTCCGGCTCGGGATTGTTGGCCGTGCGGCGGCGGATGCGGAACGGGCCGGTATACATCCCCACGATGCGCATCGGCCACGTCATCTCGCAGCCGGGATGAAACGGTCCGCCGAGGCAGTACCAGAGTGCCGACTTCGTCAGCATGTCCGCCTGCGCGACGGGTTCCAGCTCGTCGAACGTGGGCGGCGTCTGATCGGGATCCCAATCCGCGATGAAATCGCCGTTCGACCACTGCGTCAGATACGTGTACAGCGTGTTCGTGATCGAGAAGTAGCCGTTCGGCGTCGTGGCCGGGACGTTCATGTTGTCGCCGTACATCCACGGCCAGAGCTGCGGCTGGATCGTGGTCGGATTCGGCGGCCGGAAGTAGTTGAAGATCTGTCGCCGGTACTCCTTGTAGATGTCCCCCTCGGTGATCGTCGAGAGGCGGCGGACCAGTTCCGGCTCGTAAAAGTCGAAGCCCTGCCGGTAGCCGAAGCCGACGTAGAAGCCCTGGTTCACCCACTGGTTCTCCGTGAACTGGCGGAGGAGCGGCAGGATGTCGTTCGTGAACGACGGCTTCGGCGCCGGCTCCGTGTAGTTGGCGCTCAGCGCGTCGAAGATGACGTCGTACAGCGTCTGCACCGAGACGATGTCCGGTGCGTAGTTGGGCGGCGCTGTGACGACCCACGCCCCTTCGACGTCCAGCGTCACGCCGCCGTAGACCACCGTCGCGTCCACCGGACCGTCGGAGACGTCGTCGTGCCAGCCGTCGTTGTTCGCGAACGTCGTCGGCGGGTTGTTGGGAAACGGAGACTGCGACACGCCGTGGCCCCCGAGAAACAGCAGCCGGCCCGCTTCGTCGGTGCGCAGCTCGCCGAGGTAGACCTGCTCGTCGAGAAACGTCCCGGTGTCGAAGAGCTCACCGGACTGATTGGCGCCGGCGATCGAGCGCGGACCGGGATCGATGACCAGGCGCTTGCGGTCGTCGCCGGTGAAGTTGATGTTGCGCCGCGCCACCGGCACGGCCTGGGCGATGTCCATGGCCACATTGAATTCGAACCACTCCGCCTTGCGGTTGGCCACGTGTACGTGCCAGGTGATCTTCGCGTCCTTCGCGGTCAGCTCTTTCACCGGCCGGCCGGCCTCGTCGAGACCATAGACGCGGAACCGCGCCGCCTGCCGTTTCAGCCGGCCCTGCCCGTCTTTGTAGAACCCCGGCGGACGCTTCTCCTTGGCGATGACCTCGGGGCCGATGTAGTACTCATCGGGACTGTTCCCGACCCGGGCGATGCCGATGGCGGGATAGATGGCGGCGCGAACGATCTTGTTTTTCACACCGAGGAGAGCCGCGAGAGGGCGCGATCCCTACCTGCACGCGTTATCTGCCGGCGTTCACGTCGTCCGGGATCTCCATCGGCCCTTCCTTCAGGTCCTCGCGGATGATCAGGTCGAGGAACAGCTCGCGGACGCCCTCGCGTCCCTTCTCCTTGTACACGCGACGCACGTCCGACGGCTTGAGGCTGATCCCGGTCATGTTCTCCAGGTACTGGCAGAAGACCTTTGCGCGCGAGCGGAAGGAGATGATGAGGATCAGCAGGAGGATGCCGGCGGAGATGAGCGGCATCGCCGAGGCAAGCGAATCGGCACGGAAGACGTTTTCCATCGGACCGTGCCAGATCGTAGCAGATGTGCGACGGCGCTTCAGCCCGTCCCGGCATCTTCCTTGTAAGAGTTCGGACCCGGAGGATTTACATGTCCGAGGAACGTTACGAGCCGGTCTCCTGCGACTACCACGACCAGCTCGAAGCCGCCGCGATGCACAAGTCCGAAGTCGAGCTCGAGTTCGACCTCGACGGCGTCACGCAGAGGGAGAAGGGCAAGGTCGAGGACGTCTACACCGCCGACGGCGCGGAGTTCATCCGTTTCGCCGCCGACAGCGGTCCGCTGGAGATCCGGCTGGACCACATCATCTCGATGAAAGAGTAGGGCAACCCGCTCTGTTACCATTGCCGAGTCGGTCATGCCCAAGGTTCTCTTCTACACCGGTACGGCATTTTGCCTCTTCCTGGCGCTGATCAGCGCCGCGGAGGCCGCGCGGGAGCTGCGCGACGGCGCGCTCGCGTTCGCCGCCCTGCCGGCCGGCCCCTACGCGCTCTGGACCATCGTGGTCGCCTTCTTCTCCGGACTGGCCATCGCCGCCCTCTTCCTGCGCATGGCCGCCCTCCTCGCCGCCCGCAACCTCTTCGCCGCTTTCGTGGCCCTGCTCGCCGTCACCGCCGCCACGTTCACCCTCGCCGCCGTGCTCTTCCTGCAGTGGCGAATGACCGCCCTGGACGCGGTCCCGGTCGCCGGCATCGGCACCACGCTCGACGAGATCCACTTCGCCGCCATCATGGCCCTCGGCTTCTTCGTCTCGCTGAGCATCCTCTCCCTGCGCCCCTACTTCAGCATCCAGGCAAGCCGCTTCCTCTCCGCCCTCGTCTTCTTCCCCATGCCCCTCTTCGCCCTCATCGTGTCGCAGGAGATGTTCCTGCGCACCTCCACCGCCCCCCTCCCGGCCTCATCCCCCGCCTCCCGCGTCTTCTTCGCGGTGCTGGCCCTGCTCTTCGTCTCCATCGCCGTGCACTCGATCCGCCACCGGCATCTGTTCCTGGAGATGACGAACCTGCGCGAGTTACTCGACTCGCGGGTGGATCCGGGCTCGCGTCACGGACGTCCCATCGGCGGCGTGGCGTTCGATTCGTAGGGGCCTCGCCTTCTCCAGAACTCCCGCTCCGCCCACCGCCCCTCTTCGGCGTAGTACTCCGCGCGCGTGGCGAGATAGCCTTCGAATTCGGCGGCGATGAAGGAGCGGTAGCGACGGAGTCCTGAGTCGTCGCCGCGCGTGAGGAAGTCGCCGACGGCGTAGGCGGCGAACGCGCCGCCGCGGAGGGCTTTCATGATGCCCTGCGACGACAGCGGGTCGAAACGCGAGGCGGCGTCGCCGACGGCGAGCCAGTCGTCGGCACAGGGAGAATCGAGGCGTCGCGAATCGCACGCGCGCACGACGACCGGGCCGGCCTTTTCGATCCGCGGCGCCAGTGAGGACGTGAGCGGCATCGACGCGAAAGCCTGCTCCCAGCCGGCGTCGTCGTGCAGCCCGAGGTGGCGTCCGATGTCGTGGTCCGTCATGCAGGCTGCGATGCGTTTCCCGCCGGGGAGCGCGGCGGTGTACCACCAGCCGTCCGCGAAGCTCTCCACGAAGGTGCGCGGGTCGCCGCCGGCGTCGTCGAACGTGCGCGCGAAGCTCACCAGCCGGTCCGCCGCGACCACGCGCGCGCCGCGGCTGCGTGCGATGGCAGCGGTACCGGTGGCATCGACCACAAAGCGGGCCGGGATGTCCTCGGCGGATTGCACGCGTGTGCCGAGGAAAAGCGTCGCGCCGCGCCGCTCGGCCTCGTACGCCAGCATTGCGTCGAACGCGGCCCGGTCGAGATGCCAGCCGGTGCCCGCGGCCGCGAAGAGGAAATGCTGATCGCGGGCGGTGGCCTCGCCCCACGCGGACGCCGTGCCGTGGACGACCTTATGTCGCTGCGCGGCGAATGCCGCCCAGACGCCGTGCTGTTCGAGCAGCCGGCGCGCCGGGGGAGGCAGCGTCTCGCCGATGCGCGGCTCGTCGTAGCGCGACGACTCATAGATCGCCACGGTGAGCCGCGGCGCGTGCGCGCGCAATGCGAGCGCGGTGGCGGTGCCGGCGGGTCCGCCGCCGACGACGGCGACGTCGAAGGCCATCAGCCGGCGCGTACCGCCTGCAACGACGCCGTCACTGTCGCCGGCGCGATCTTGCCCGCCTTGATCATGACTTCTCCTTCTCGCGCTTCGTCCGCCCGATGCTGACGTACGGCAGCGGCGAGGGAGGCGGGATCGAGGTCGGCTTGTTGCTCCACGGGGTCGCGTACGGATTCCGGACCACGAATGGCAGCCGCCACCACTCCGTGACCATCTTCAAATCGCCGGCGGGCGTCTGCGGCACACCGGGCGTCCAGTCCATCCAGAGAATGTCCGGCTGCCCCTTGGTCACCGACTGCACTTCAAACGTCTGCATCGGCCGGTGGGCCGGCCACCACAGCGTCTGCCACACGCGCTGCTCGCGTTCGAGCAATTTGTTGTTGTCGCTGTCCGCATAGATGATGTTCCACCTCTCGTACGTGATGTCGATCATCTGTGTGGAACATTCGTTGAAGTCGGCCTGCCACGGGCACGACATGTATTTCGTGAGGTCGCCCGGCTGCAGGCCGGTCTCGAAGTCGTTGTCCTGACTGAGATCGGCGCCGCTGTAGCTCGAGTAGTCGGCCTCCGGCACGTTTCCGCCGCCCTGGTTGGCATTTGCCTGCGCCGCGGTCTGGGCGAAGTTGTAGAACGCCGGATCGGCCTTGACGCGATACGGCATCCGCCAGATTGCGGGATTGCGCAGTGTCCATCCGAGCTCGCCGCCGGGACAGAACGACCCGCCGAGGATGTGCGTCAGGACGCCGCGGTCGAGCTGGCGGGCGGTGCGCACCTCCATTGCCGCGTACGGCCACCAGGGATCCGCCGTGCCCCACTTCTCCAGCACTTCGTTGAAGAAGAAGCCGCGCGCCCACTGCCGCAGCAGGTAGTACTGATAGTCGGTCAGCCGGAGGAACTTCGAGACCAGCGTGTTCGTGATCGGGTTGTCGCCGCAGAGCAGCGGCATCAGCGGAAGGTTGTGCACGCGGCTGGTCGGTTTGCCGGTGACGGCGAAGTCGTTTTCCTCCCCCGGCTTGCGCAGCAGGTTGAAAAGGAACGTGCGCATCGGCCCGAACGGATCGTGCGTGTTGGCCGCGACGCACTTGAGGCGGCATTCGCCGAGGATCTTGCCGTTGTGGAAACGGCGCAGGTGCTCGAGCACGAGTCGCCTCACATCGGCGTGGGTCTCACGCGGGAGCTCGATGTCGTCGAGGATGTCGACCACTTCGCGCTCGAGGCGGTCCTTGCGCGCGCCGGCCGCTTCATTCTCCACGTTCCAGCGCGCGCTGTAGGCGTCGAAGTCGGCGTCGCCCGGCTCACCGGGATGCGCGTCGCTGATGAACGTCGCCACCGCGCGCAGCAGCTTGTCAATGACCTGCCGTCCGAGAATTCCGTCATCCGCGTCGTTGCGCGAGCGCTGTATCTCTTCCGCGCTGCGATCGAGCGGAAGCAGCGTGGGGATGAGCGTCTCGATGAACAGCTCGCCGGAGTGATGGCGCTGCAGGCATCTCCGCTCGCAGTCACGCAGTCCCTTCCGGTGCACCACCGGTGGCACGCCGAGCTTGTACGGATCGAACGTGCCGCGTGTCGACTGGTTGTGCGGATAGTTCGAGGCCTGCAGGATGTCGCAGAGAAAGGTGTACTGGTCGGGACGGAACAGGATCGGCCAGATGTCGCGGTAGAACCACGGCTGATGGTCGGGGTTCCATTCCAGGCGGCCGGCGCGCCAGTGAATGAGCGCGCCGGTATCGGTCGGATCGATGGACGCGGCGCGATCGAACGGGGGGTGGCCGTAGAGATCGGGGCGCTCCGCGAATTGGGTGACGGCCATGTTCTCGACGACGTCTTCCATGGTGACGATGTCGACGATCTCCGGGACGTACTCCGGATACGCGGCCAGCACCCAGGCCGGATACTCGACGTCGATGAATCGGTTGCTCTTCACGAGCGGCGAGAACATCACCAGCCGGGCCATGACCGGACCGTCCGAGGTGTCGTCGAACCAGCCGTCGTTATTCGCGTAGTCGTCGATGCGCGGCTGGCCGAAGTGATTGAACAGATGCGAGCCGGAGTGACCGTGGCCGCCGAGGACCAGCAGCCGGCCGGCGTCGTCGGTGAGGATCTCTCCGAGCGTGTCGATGTCGTGCGGCTGGAGCGGGGGAGGGAAGATCGTGGCGTAGTCGCCGCCGCCGTCGCGATCGAAACGCGCGCGGCGATTCTGCATGTCGACGCTGCGCGGTCCCGGATCGATCATCAGCCGTTGCCGCGCGCCGTCGCCGGTGACCGCGGCGTTGCGGCGCACATGCGTGGACGAGTAGCCGGCTTCGCCGTCGAGCTGCTCGAACTCGTACCACGATGCTTTCTTGTTGGCGAGGTAGACGCGCCATTGAACGTCGACGAGCGTGCCCGCGTTGCCCCCGCCCTCGACCGGATCGTTGAGCTTCAGCGGCCGTCCCTCGGGACTCTGCTCGTCGTAAACCCACACCTGAAAGCGAGCCGCCTGACGCTTGATGCGGCCCTCTCCGTCTTTGAAGGTGCTCGTGCTCACGCCGGTCGTGCCGGCGCCTTCGGGCAGCGGCTGGCCGTCAGCGTCGCAGGCGATCGGCAGTCCGGCCGGATTCTCCGGCGCGATGCAGAACTCGTCGGGGCTGTTGCCCAGGCGGGCAACCCCGATGCCGGGATGGATGCGGTAGATCGGAGGCATAGCGTGTTCGCCTTCCTTTCGTGTCAGTCGAGGAAATCGAGCGACACGCCGTCGACGCGCAGCAGCTCGTTGTCTTCCTGGTAGTCGGCGCCGATGACCACGAGCGTGACCTGGAGCGACTTCGCTCCCTCGTCGATCAGCTTTCGCGCCGTCTTCGAGACGTTCACGCGATGGTTCCGTGGCGTGTTGTGGCTGCGGGGACGGATGTCGTAGGGACGTGGACGGCTGGGCGGGAGGTCGCAGTGGCCGGGACCGCCAATGCATTCGCCGTGACCGAAAATGGAGAGGTAGCCGGCGTAGTTCTTGTGGTCGATCGGCGTGGAGGCGTTCGCATCGGGAAGATTGAGAAAGACGCGGATGAAGCAGGAGCGCGGCAGTTGCGGCACGCGGTGCAGCCGCACCTCGGCCTGCTTGAACGACCCGCGCGCCGCCGCCGGGATGGCGATCGGCTTCGACACGAACCGTCCCACCGGCGTCGAAAGACCGACCGGCACGATGAACGAGCACTTCACATACTCGTACCCGAAGCGGGACATGTTCAGCGTGTCGGCGATCGTGTAGCTCCACGGGGTCAGCACCGAGTCGCGGTCGATCGGCAGCGAATGCGGATTGGTCTGCTGCCACTCGTGCCACAGCCGGTCGATGTTCACGTGGATCGGCCAGAAGACCGGGTCGTACGAGGCAGTCAGATTGCTGAACATGTCGCCGTGCGACGGCTGCGTGTACATGTCGCTGCGCGAGTGGAAGCGGCGTCCGCGCACCAGCACGCCGCGGTTCCGGTTCACGGTGCCGGCAGCCGCGGCCTTTGGCTGGGGCGCGTTCTTGTTCTCCCCGCCCGTCCAGATGTGCATGGTGTTGTGCGGGTTCTGATCGAGAAAGCCGAAGGAATCGTTGTAGAGATTTCCGCCGCCGAAGTCGCGGAACGTCCGTAGGGACATGATCTCCTCCATGTCCTCCGCGGTGGGATAGTGATAGTGGATCTTGACGTTGATCGGGGTCGGTTTGCCGTTCTTGTAGTACTCGGACGGATAGCGCAGCGGATACCAGAGCGAGTTCGCGTCGAGCAGCGCGTCGATGAACCGGTCCCGATGGCCCTCGACCGTCCATGGCTTTTCGCCGATCAGATCGGCGACGGCTTCAAAGAAGGTGGTAGTGGAGGTATAGAGCTTCTTCTTCTCCACCATCTCCCGCCGCAGGATCTCCGCCTGGTCTTTCGGGAGCTTCGGCTTGGCATCCTGCAGGTAGTTGAGCGACTCCGGGGTGAGGAAGGCCTTGTACGACTCGGGGATGATCCAGCCCTTCTCCGGCTCGTGCGGCCGGTACTGCGGCATCGTCCAGTCCCAGTACGGCATCGTCACGCCCGGCATCACGTCCTGCAGCGCCTGTTCGAACTCGTACAGGTAGATGCGATGCCACGGGAGGAACCGCTCCCACCCGTGCTGGCAGTGGTTCTGGTGGATGAGGGCCATGTTGTTGTAGCTGCGGATGTCCTCCGGCCACTTGTTGAGGTTGTACAGCTCGCGGAACGCACCGCGCAGTTGCTCGAGTTGGTGGTCCGAAAGACAGTCGAGATTCATCCGCTGCTTCACTTCGCCGTAGGGGTAGCGGTACTCATTCGTCGAGCCGTCATAGACCTCGAACATGCGCACGCTCTCTTCGACATTGTTCGCGCTGACCGCTTCGTACTGCACGTCGGCGAGCTCGCCCTGCGCGGTGAAGGACGTCTCGCGATCGTCAGCCGGGAGGCCGTCGTCGATCCAGTCGGAGATGAACGCGATGTCCTCCTCGGCCACACGCTGGCCGCCCCACGGCAGCGGCGGGAAGCGCGTGCCGTCGAACGGCGGCTCGCCGCGCAGGCCGTGCACGAGACCCGAGGCCGCGCCGCGGCCGGGGAACTTCACCCCGTCGCTCGAGGCGGAAACGCAGCATGGACAGGCCGCGCCGGCGTTCTCGGGCGCGATCATCGGAATGCCGTACAACTGGAAGCGCTCGAGTTTCGGCAGCGACAGGTGCCAGAAGGGTCCCTCGCCCCCGTAGTCCGACGGGCTCTCGCCCACCGCTCCATCGAGAATGGCTTGGACTCGTTCGTATCGGGTGACGGTTTTGACGGTCATGCGTTCACTCCATGGATGCACATCGCGCGGGGCGCGATCGCGCCCGCCACACGGCCGCCGCGAGCAGTACGGCAATGCCGGCGTAGACGACGAGCGGAAGGTCGAGAAGGAATTTGCCGACGGCGATGACGATTGCCGCGGCCAACGCCGTGAGCGCGGGGCCCGCCGTGCCGCGATAGGCAATCGTGGCCACGGTCAACGCCAGCCAGACGATGGTCAACGGTGCCAGTGCCGACGCGTAGATCGACCCAGCCACCGAAGCCGTCCCGAACATCCCGAGCAGTCCCCACACGCAGAGCGGGCACTTCGGCGCGAGCACCAACGCCAGAGAGGAGAAGAGTAACGCGCCGCGCTTGGCATGCATGACTGACGACTCGTGATGCGGAAACGACCCACTGAGTAGACGCGGAGGTGACTGGCGTTGTGAACTCGAGCCCGTCCTCACGCTGTGTGGGGCGACGAGGCACATCACAACCGCGACGTCGTCTTAGACGCGATCCAGGACGGAGCACGGCGGTGCGTGTGCGCGCCTGGGTGGAGTGCAGGCTCCGTTGCTTACCTTTCGTCGATCCCGCCGCCACGAAAGACATCGCGCGTGGCCCACTTCGGCGTCTCCTCATCGAAGCGGCGGTGGTGTGGAATCCATCGCGTCCTGGCGTTGAAGTCGTCGCTGAATGACGCCTGGATGCGGGCCATGACCTCATCGGCGGCGGGATCGATGACGGTGATCGACTCGAGGACGGCGAACGTGCGAGGCCGAGGGTGGCCATGTGCTGCACGAGGGCGTCGCCCGGAGAAAAGGAGTAGCCGATGATCAGGAGGTGACGGCACAGCGAAAACACCGCATGCGCTTCATCCCAGACGTCGGACCAGACCGCGCGATAGATCACGTCTTTCAGAAACGCCGGAGGGACCATGTCGATGTCGTCCCCGGCTGAGGCGTAGCGAGCGGCAATCGCCGCCAGCGGACTGGCCGAAACAATCGGACCCAGCGCGCCTTCCTGACTCACCCGAAAGCCCTGCTGCGCGCCCCACCAGTTGATGCTGCCGTGGAGCTTGTAGTGCAACGTACGTGGCGCGAGCTCGCGTTTAAAGATGTTGCGGAGTCCGGTGGCCTCGTTGAACGTGTAGGTGAGGGCGAGATCGGGACGTTTCGCCACGGCGAACTCGATCAGGAGGTCGTAGTTCGTCGTGATCAGCGCCGGTGCAGCCATTCCCTCATCCGGTGGCGCCACGGCGAACTCGATCAGGAGGTCGTAGTTCGTCGTGATCAGCGCCGGTGCAGCCATTCCCTCATCCGGTGGGTGAGCATCACCGGCGAGCTGATCGACGAGCCATGAGTAGACATTCGGTCGATCGAAGGCGTTGACGGATGGGTAGCGAGGCGAGAATGCCAGGGCCAGGGACAATAATCGGATCAGCCGCGATACTGATAGCCGGGCACGAGTCGAGGGGGAGCACCGCCGGGCAGATGACTCTCCGACTGAGATCGTTCGTGACCCCAGACACGAAAGATGTCTTCGATGTTATCCGGATCGAAGCCTCGCAACGATCGCACTGCTGGACGCAAGTGGCCCTGGGTCTCGGTGAGCCAGGCCAGGTCTCGATCGATTGCCGCCAGAGTCGCGGCCTCCACCGCGAAGGAGGCAAGCGCTTCGCGAGCAGCCCAAAGATGTTTCGTAAAACCTGAGGCAGCGGGCAATCCGCCGGCGATCGACGCGCCCGCGCCGAGGAGAACCACGTCGCGGCATGGCGGCTGTGATGACATGCCAGCAGATTACGTCGATGTACGATCATGATCATCGCTCCGGCGTCGACAGTGCAGAACGACCAGCGCGAATCGTGACTCCACAAGTTGTAGATCGATCACACTTGAAGGTGCTGAAACGGCTAAGAAAGCGGCTGCGGAGCTACGATCTCGCATCAACGGATACGGGAAGGCAGTGTACCGCGCCGTCATCCCAGACCCGCACGTTCGATTCTCGCGAGCAGGGACGGCTTCCGCTCATGCTGCGTGCGCAAGGCCTGAAACCGCGCGAGGAACTCTGAGTCTCCTCCGTGCGCCGCGGCGATGTCGCGGAGATCGACGAGGAGGCCTACGGCGCGGTCGTAGTTGGCGGGTTGTTTGGTCGCGATCAGCGTTTCGATCTCGGTCCAGACCGCGGGTTCTCGTCCTGAGAGGTCGGTGAGGTACTTCGATCGTGCGACGGCCGCCTCGTGTTCGCGGCGTTTTCGGTCGGCTTCGGCTTGCGCTGCTCTCGCACGGAGGCGTTCGTCGCGGGTTTCTTCTGCGGCCTGGCGTAGGGCGCCGGCGGTTCTCGGCTCACGTGATGCCGGCACCGCGGCGGTTCGGCCGGTGATCAGGCGCTGAAGCTCCATGGCCAGGGCGGGATCGTCGGCGGCGATGAAGCGTTCGAGCCAGGCGTCCTTTTGCGTGCTGGGTTGGGCGGCGATCCATGTGCGGATCGTGTCGGGAGTCAAGGTTTGGACGTGCAGGGGACGGCTGTTCGCGGCGGCGACTTCGAGGAGATGGGGGTCGAGGCGCAGGAAATCGACGAGGCGTTCGAGGGAGCCGTCGAGCTCTCCGAGGCCGGGCGGGACGGGGGGCTCGAGGACGTCGTCGTCGAGCTCTCCGGTTTGGGCGCAGAGCAGCCAGCCGATGTAGAGGGCGCGAAGGTCGCCGCCGGCGAGCTGGGTCCGGATCGGGATGAGCGCTGAGAGGGCATCCTGCTCTTCCGGCCACTCGCTTTCCTCTTCTTCGGAATTGAAGGTGAGGATCGTGTTTCCTTTGTGCTCGCGGGCGTCGGCGGATTCGCCGACGCAATAGAGCTCGGCCGCCTTCAGGTCGAGCAGCCGTGAGGGGAGGCGCAGGCTGACGATGCGCGTACCCCAGTTTGCGAAATAGAGGAAGGCGTCGAAGTACTGGTCCATCCACGCGTTCTCGTCTCCTTGGAAGTCACCGTAGTCGTATTCGTTCACGAAGCTGGTCGCGGTGATCCGGGCGCGGGTGGAGAAGGTGCGCAGCCGGGCCATTTCAGCGGCGGTGAGACGGCGGTCGAGGGCCTGGAATTCGTAGTACTGGTATTCGCTCATTTGATCTCCTTACGGCTCCCGCCGAGCGTCCCCACCAGCAGCGGGGCCGGTTTCCATGCGTCGAACTCCAGCGGCAGCAGCCGGAGGATCTCCTCGGCGCGCATGCCGTAGAGGTCGTAGTTGAAGTCGAGTTGCTGGACGAGGGTGATGAGGCGGCGGAGGTTGCCGGGGCGGGTGGTGGTCGTGGCGCCACGTTTGGGGCGGGCGCGTTTAGCGTCCCAGTAAAGGAGGTCGATGGCTTCGATCAGGCCGCGGTTGGTGATCAGGTCGCGGCGGAAGGCGAGGTCGTAAATGAAGGCGCCGTGCTGGTGGACGGGCGGGTGGAGGAGGAGGCGCGCGTGGGCGCCGTGGAGGAGGAAGAGCTTGTACGGGCCGGCCAGGAGGTGGCGCTCCTTGTGCCAGCCGTCGCGGCTGGGGATGTAGTGATAGTCCTCGCGCGGCCGGCGCCGGCCGTCGTCGTCGACGGGGGAGAGCTGGTCGAAGTGGTAGAGGGCCAGCCAACTCCAGAGGCCGACGTCTTCGGCGGACGCTGCCACGGGTGCGAGGAGACGCGCGAGGGACTCGGCCGCGTCGAATTTGCTGGCGAAGGTGCGCGGCTCGATCTCGACGTTGTGCGGGAGGTGCGTGGTGGTGTCGTCGGCGTAGAGGATGGCGGGGTTGGAGTGGAACTCGGCGCCGTCGCGGATCTGCTGGAGGAAGCCGCGGAACTGCTCGATGCCGCGGCTGTTCAGGCTGCGCACCTTGGTCATGCGTTCTCCGCCCGCGCGCCGCGCCAGCGGTCGATGAGCTTCTGCTCGTCGCAGAAAGCGGCCACGGCGTCGTCGATCCAGAACGAGGCCTGATCGGGATCGCCCGGCAACGGGGTCGCGTAGCGCGCGGCCCAGCGCAGCCAGTGGTTCCACCACTCGTCGCCCTCCTGATGCGCGTCGTGCTGCTCGACGAGGAGGATCTGGACGAGCACCATGCGCACGGCGGCGGGGTAGACGAGGGCGAAGAAGGCGGCGTCGTTCCGGGCCAGGTCTTTGACGGCGTCGATGCGGTTGTTGAGCTCGAGCACGGCGCCGTTCGGCTCGAAAACGATGCGCCACGCCTGCTGTCCGAGGCTGTCGGTGAAGTTGACGGGGAGCAGCGGGATGCGGCCGGAGGCGTCGCGCTTCTCCTCGGAGACGACGATGTCGTCGGCCACGGCCACGATGCGGTGATCGTGGGCGTCGTTGTCGACGAGCTTGACGCGGAAGCGGACGACGCTGGTGCCGTCGATCTCCGTCAGCCGCCGGTCCTCGGGGGGCGCGAAGGCTTCGACCGATCCGCAGTCGAAGCGCATGAACGAGGTCCGGTAGTAGGCCTCGATGAAGACGCGGGCCGTGGGGACGACGTCGAGCTCGTCGAAGGAGAGCTGCGGGTCGAATACGAGCACGCCGTCGTCGTCGCGGCGAAGCGTCACGCGCACGTCGCTGCGCGGGATCTTCAGGCGCTCCGTGAAGTTAAGCTTCCGGAGCATCGCCGGTATCGACGACGCGGACGATGAGGTCGCGCCGCGGGTCGAATCCTTTCATAGAGATCTGGAATTTGGCGGCCGAGGGCACGAGCTCAAAGGCGTTGACCGCGGTGGCGCGCAGCCGCACTCCCTCGGCCTGCGTGGTGATGTCGCCGCCGGCGAGGAGGTCGAAGTCGAACGGGCTGTGCTTGCGGAACGGGTTGCCGGCGCGCACGCGATAGGCGATCTCGCCGCGCAGCGGCCGGCCGATCGCGGCGTTCGCGGCGCGGACCGTGAAGCCGCCGGCGATGCGGGAGATCGTGACGCCGCCCGCGCGCGGCACGGCGTCGCCGGTCGTGCCCTCGCTGTTCGGCGTCGTTCCGGCCGCGGCGCGGACGGGGATACGTGCGGCGACGGCGCCCTCGTGGACCGACTCGTCGGGGACGTCGATCGAGAACAGCTCGGCGAGGAAATCGCGCTCGCGGCCGACGGGCGGCTGGGCGAGTAGCGAGGCGAGAAAGGAGGCGCTGTTCTTCACGAGACGCAGCGTCGACGCGCCGTGGTCGTAGAGCGTGCGGATCTTGTCGGCGCGCTCGGACCAGTCGGAATGGGCCGGATTCTCGGCGTCGCCGAGGAAGCGGGAGAGGGCGGGCTCCTCGATCACGATCAGCGCGCGGGTGGCCTTCTCGCCGCTCACGCGCACGTCGGGAATGGTGATCAGGCTGCGGATGAAGTGGTACTCCGGCTTGCGCAGCGACTCGTCACGCTCGAGGTAGACGTCGAACCACGAGGCCGCGGGACGGGCGCGTTTGCGCTTGACGAGCAGCGGGACGCGAAAGGCCAGACGCTCGCCGGAGGCGAAGCGGACGCGCAGCACGGCCAGCTCTTTGGGGTCGAGCACGCGCTCGTCCCATCGGGGCGCCGCGGTACCGCGGTCGGCCAGCACGATGCGCGTGTCGTCGCGCTGCTCGAGCGACCAGCGGGTCATGGCGCAGAGGCGGGCCGTGGCCTCGTCCGCGGCGGTGAGAGTCTCGAACGTGTCGGCAGCGATGCGCTGCGCGCGCGCGCCGTCGACCACTTCGACAACCAGATCGCCGCGGAGGATGGGATAGAAGTACTGCTGGACGACGGATTCCGCGATGCGGTCGAGCGAGAGCTCGTCGTCGCGGTAGTAGGGGACGACGATGGAGAGGCCGGGCTCGACGCGGGTGACGCCGAAGTCGTCGGCGAAGCGGTCGAGGAGGATAGGGTCTTCGATCGGCAGCGGCAGGCCGTTGCGCTTCTCGAAGCGCGCGAAGAAGCCGTACGGATAGACGCGGTGGTTCTCGAGCACGTGCGTCTTCAGCACCGACTGCCCGAGGAGGAGCGAGCGGCCGTCGTCGAAGCGGCGGGTGATGCCGAAGATGGTGCGGATGCGCGAGGCGACGGTGAAGACGGCCTTGCCGAGGCCCCAGCGGCCGCGGTCGACCTCCCCCTTGCTGGAGCGGCCGACGTTGCGCCAGAAGTAGAAGAAGTCGTTCTTCTTCTCCTCGCCGTCGGGCTCGAGCTCGGGGTCGATGTCGGGCTCGCCGGTGAGCCCGCGCGTGCCGAAGTCTTCGATGAGCAGGTAGGGGACGGACTCGTCGTGGCGCGGCAGGACGGTGTGGATCGTTTTCGCGGCGGCGTGGAGGTGCGTCTCGAGGCCGTCGAAGTATTCGCGGACGGCGTCGGCGTGGAGGGCATGGGCGCCGGCGGCGAAGCGGAAGCGGACGCGGACGGGGGAGCGGCTGCGCGGGAGGCGGGCGTCGAGCGAGTTCTGGATGGACTCGCGAACGAGGGCGTCGGCCAGGTCCTGGGCCTTGAAGAATTCGTCGTGGACCGGATCGACGTGCACTTCGCCCGGATCCATGGAGCGAAAGTGCCAGGCAGGGAACCGCGACATGCGGGGATTGTACGGCGGCAGGCGCGGCGAGCGTCCGGACTCACGGCGACGACGCGAAAGGAGCGCGCGGGATGGTGGCGAGGATCGAAGGGAAGACTCGGAGGATCGACGTCGACAAAAGTTCAATCGACGTCGATACACGTTCTGTCGACGTCGATACGCGTCTTGTCATCAACGTCAAGAGTTCTATCGACGTTGATCCGCGTTTTGTCGTCGACGCCAAAAGTTCTGGTGACGTCGATACGCATTGTGTCGTCGTCAACCAAAGTTCTGTCGTCGTCGATACGCGTTTTGGTGTCGATGACAAAAGTTCTGGCGACGACAATAAAGATTCTGGCGACGACGACAAAAATTGTATCGACGACGCCAGAAGTTCTATCGACGTTGATACAAAACGTCCTTAAAGGGGACACTCTCTTTCTGACCAAAATGAATCGGTAGTTACCAGAATTGTGCTTTGAGGTCTGGAGACTCCCAAGAGCGGCGGCGAGGTGCGGGCCGTCAGGGGTGACGGCCCGCGGGGAGAATTACGCGTCCGGCGTGGCGGCGCGGACCTGGGCGAGTGGGCGCAGGGCGGCGACCACCTGTTTCTCGGTAAACGAGCTGCCGTCGCCGAGAATCCGGGTGAACGGCCGGACCGGGAGGAGTACGTCGTCGTTCGGCGCGTGCAGCCAGACGGCGAGCAGGTAGAGCTCGGGGACGCGAAGGATGCGGAGCTCGTAGTCCGACTGCTTCACGGCGTCGAGTTTCTCAGCGTCCTGAATCGCCTTCAGCACGGCCTCGGCAACCACGGGCGACTGCTGGGAGGCGTATTGGCACGGGGTGCCGTTCGCTACCTCCGAGAGAGCGACGATGACGCCGTTCCGGTCGCGGACAACGTACTGCCAGGACGTCGGACGATCGGCTTGGAGGAGTCCGCGGCCGTCCGGCAGTACGTCTTCGAGCTGGGCGCTGAAGACGGCATAGCGCTCCGTGATCCGAGGCCGTGCACGCCCTGCGCGTTCTCCGCGCTCCTCGGCGTTCATCATCATCAGGTTCGTGTCTCCGTCCGGCAGCACGAGATTGCGTTCGACTACGGTCGCGCCCTCCTCGGGGCACGGTGTCATGTGGATGGCCATGGTGTTCTCCTTCGCATCTACTGGGGAATCACGGGTGTCGGACGCTTGAGCCGGTAGCTGGCGCGCCACCTGCCTATGTCGCGGAACGATTGCTGGAACTGAACCAGCGGCTCGGTACTGCGCTCTCCCGTGTACGGGTCCCACACGATGAGCGTGACCCTCAAGCCGACGCGGCGGAACCCGCTGATGACGACCAGATGTCCGACGCGTTCTTCGCTGAAGCCGACGTTGGCGAGCACGGGAAGGCCCCGTTCGAGGATCTCCCTCCGGACGAACAAAAAGGTCGTCCCCCCTTCCGCCTCCTCGACGCGTCTGTCGAAGAGGTCTCGGAGCGCCGGTTGTGGTGCGTGAGGAACGTTGCAGCGGTTCACGTCCTCGCCGTCGGGGCAGCACGGCCCTGATTGGAGAACGTCTGTCACGACCTGGCATTGAGCCCGTGCCGGCTGGACGCCGAACGCAATCTCCAGTCCGGCGGTGACAGCGGCCCAGCACCAGTTGTCGACGATCTGTTGTGGAATGGTGATGTCGAGCTCGGCCACGTTGACCGGATTCCCGGAATGCGCCACGAACAGCGGCGGAGCGGTGGATGGTGTGTTGTTCGGAATGATGGTCATGGCTTCACCTCATCCGCCGTTGCTGCCGATCGGTCCGCAGGGGCCGGTCGAAATGCCGGCGACGTTGTCCGGATTGGGCGCTTCGGAGCTGACACGCACGACTGAAGGCGTGCGGCCGGGATCCGGAATGGACGCGACGCGATTGAGAAATTTGAAGTGAACGTTGTCGCGCACGTCGGCCGGAATGCGCCGCTGCACGGCGTTATCGATGTCGTCGGAATCGTTGTTTCCGATGAACAGCGTCAGCTTGTCCGTACCCGGCAGCGGTGAGAAACGCAGCTCGCGAACGAGCTCGCGCGTTTCGACGTCGAGCAGGCGAAGGACGACGTCGTTTCCGCTGTGCGGGAAGTCGCTGTAAACGACTTCCTCGGCGAACGTGCCGACGAGCGGCTCCTGGTCGATCCGCTCGAACTTCCACGGCACCGGCGACAGGTGGCCCGCGGAGATCCGGCCGCTGCCGAAGCGCATGAAGCCGACCACGGCGGTGCGTTTCGGCTGTTGGCCGCGCTCCGGGACGAAGTCGCGGTTCCACTGATTCCTCGCTTCGGGCCAGTAGTCGTCCTTCTGCACGACGCGGTTGTAGCTTTCATCGACCTCGGGTTTGGACGGAGGATCATTCTCGATCTCGATCTCGACGCCGTTCAGCGGGATGAACCTGAACCCAGGCGCCATGGGAACGCCCTGGAAAAGTGGCTCGGCGTCCTCGTTCACCCGCACTTTTCTGGAATCGAAGGAAATGTGCGGGATGTGAACGTCGGGCGCCTGCCGTGGTTCCGGCGCCTCATCGCCCCCCCGCTCCTTGATCGGCTTGTCGATCTCCTCCCGCGTCCGGTTCCGCCGCGCTTGGACGACCGTGTTGACATACGGGCTGAAGAGCTGCGGCATCGAGCTGATGAACGGTGTCTCCTCGGGCCTTTCCTCCGGAGTCTCCTCCTGATCGTCGGTGCGCACGAGGATCACCGACGGCTCGGGCATCGTCTTGTTTCTGTCGTGCAGGTTGTGAAAGGCGCAAAGGCCTGAAAAGATGATTTCGGCTTCCATGGGTGTGTCCTCTCTTCTCTCTGGTTCAACGGGTTCCTTCGACCACCGCGCTCGCCCAGACGGATGGGGAGCGGTCGCGGGGGTCGGCGCTGTGCAGAAGGGCGCGCTGCGCACTGCGAAGTGCATCGGCCGGGCGCGCGCCTTTGCGCAACTGCTGGTGGAAGGAGCGGAAAAGCTTCGCTGACTGGGCGTCTTCGACGTCCCACAGCGTCGCCACTACGCCTCGCGCGCCGGCCTGCAGGAACGCGGCGGCGAGACTCTGGATCCCTTCGTTGTGGCGCAGTCTCCCGCGCCCGGTGCTGCATGCGGCCAGTACGACCAGCGGCTTCGACGGAAGGCGCCGCGACGCGATCTGCGAGGCGGTCAGCTCCTCGGCCGGTCCGGCCGCGCTCTCGAACAGGAGCGCGGATCGCGACGGATGGTCGACGTTCGTCTTGGCATGTCCGGCAAAGTGCACGCACGACACGTCACCCGCCGAGGCGAGGAACTCCCGCGGACCGATCGCGGCGCCGGTGGCATAGCGCCCGCGGCGATGGTCCTGCGCGGCGTTCTTCGCCTCGGCGATCGCGCCGGGAAGCCGGTCCATGTTGCCCGGCTGCGGCTGCGCGACGGCGAGCAGCGACTCGTACGAGTGCTCCGGCGCGGGGCGGAGGAACACGCTCGCGCTGGGCGCCTTCGGGAGCGCGAACCGGTCGATCAGGTATTGACCGTCGGCGGTGACGAGCGTCGTGAACGGAAGCGCGTGCAGCGCACCGTCGGCCACGATGACGACCGTCGTGTCGACCGGAAGCGCCGCGACGAGCGGGGCCAGGAGCTGATCGTAGAACCAGCGTCCTTCGCGCTGCACCGCGGCGTCGTCGCCGTCGTCGATGGCGGTGAGATGGCGCGCCACGGCGTCTTCGATGGCTTGGCGCGAGGCGGCGCTTCGCGCGTGCGTGATCTTTCCGCCGTAGGCGAGCCAGACCTCGGCGCTCTTTTCGAGCAGGGTGATGCTGACGAGCGCCTCGCCGTCGCGCACCGCGTTACGGATGCGCTCCGCGTCGAGCGGACGCGCGGCGTCGCCCACGGCCACCTGGTCGAGCAGCACGCGGGCGCGTTTCCGTTCGGCGATGGTGAGCGCGTCGGCGTGGCGCCCTTCCTCGAGCAGCAGCTCGATCAGGCGCTCGAACAGACGATCGGCACGCTCGAAGTACGCGACGCGCAGGTCCTCTTCGAGGCCGTTGCGTTGCGCCTCCATGTCTTCGATCCCGGCCCGGTAGTCGTTCTCGGCGGCGCGGCGGTCGCCGGCGGTGCGCTGCGCTTCGGCACGGGCCAGGTAGGCGGTGGCGGTGTGGAGACGCCACTGCTGTTTTTCCCAAAGGGAGATGGCGGACGTGAAGGCCGCCAGGGCGAGGCGGGTGTTTCCGCGACGCTGCTCGATCAGTCCCGTCGCGAAGTCGACGTCGCCGAGGACGCGGTCGCGATAGCCCGTGTTGGGGATGGCCATGGCTCTGGCCCGCGCCGATGCGATGGCCTGCGTCGCGGCATCGACCCGCCCGATGGCGAGGAGCGCCATGGCCCGGCGGGCGTCGCTGTCCGCGACCCACTGGTCGCGGTTTGCCCGCGCGTTTTCGTAGATGAGCTCGCGCTGCGCCGGATTCTTTTCCGAGTTCGCGGCGGCGGCGAGGGCGTCGTAGGCCTCGTCGGCGACGGACATCTGGGCATACGCGAAGGCCCTCGCCAGACGCGGGCGGCCGGCACGGAGCGCGGCGTGAGCGGCATCGGCGTAGGCGCCGAACATCCGGTCGCGGTCCGCGTTGATGGCGTCGCTGGAGCGCATCGCGGCGATGCGCGCAGCTTCCGCGTCCCGGGGATCACCGTTGATCTCCAGCATCGCCGCGACGAGCTGCTGCGCGGCCGTTTCCTGTTCGATCTCTCCGGACTGGTTCGCGGCCGCCGCGGCCCGGCGGAACGCATCCAGGGCCAGGGCCGGAAAGCCGCCGCGCGCCTGCAGGAGTCCGTGCAGCCAGACCGCGTCGCAGGTCATCGACGGATAACGGCCGCCGGAGGTGGCCAGCCAGGCCTCGACCCGTTCGATCCGCACCAGCGCCTCCGCCGGGTGGCCCGCGTTCGCTTCCGTGTTGGCAGCGTAGATCGCCGAGACGAGCCACAGCGGCGATCCCGCCGCTTCGTAGATTCCGGCGGCGTCGGAGAAGAGCGGGGTGGCGCGATCGTAGTCGCCGGCGTCTACCGCGGCCAGTCCTGCCTGGAACTGCAGGATGGCAGGGATGACCGCCTGGCGCGTGCGTCCCGCGTGCTCGACCGCGTCGAGCAGGTACGGATCGGACGACGCTCTTTCGGAGGCCATCGCGTGCATCAGCGCGTAGGTGGCCGAATCGCCTGACGCCGCCCATCGCGGAAGAACTCGATGCAGGACGCGCAAGCGCGCATGCCACGGATACTTCGCGACGAGCCTCTCGATCGTCGCGGCGTCGGCGCCGGGCTCGAGGGCCGTCTTCTCTTCCGCCCACGTCACTCGCGGCTCTTCGAGCGCGGCCAGCCGCTGGCGCGCTTCGTCGGCCCAGGGACCGCCGGCGTCGATGGTCAGGTATTGCCTCCAGGCCTGAATGGCCGCGGGGCGATTCGAGAACTTCTCCATGGCCGCGCCCCAGGTGAAGGCCGCTTCCACGTGCGCGGGATCGAGCTCCAGCGCCATGGCGCTGTGCTCGGCCGCGTCGGAGACGCGTCCCGCCGCCAGTTCCGCGGCGGCGAGGGCGCTCAGGATCGCCGCGTCGCCGGAGAGCAGATTGTGCGCTTCCTCGAGGAGTCCGACCGCTCGCGTGGGACGGCTCGCTGCCAGCTCCGCTTTCGCGAGGTGGAGCAGATTCTCCGGCGACCGCTCCTCCTCCACACGCTCCTGGAGGGCGGAGAGGACGCTGTAAATCTCCGTGCCGCCGGCCGCTTCCGGCGACTCGCCGCGGGTCTGCAGCAACGGCGCATACGCGAAGCCGCCGACCCGGGCTTCGAACGGCCGGTGGCGGAACTGCAGCCGCTGCAGCGGGTCTTGGAAGCGCGCGCGCAACGGCAGCACCAGCAACGCCAGCAAGGCCACGATGCCGGCTCCCCACACCGCTCCGTGCAGCGACGGATGTCGGCGCACGAATGCGAACAGTCGTCCGATCCACAGACGTTTGTCCATCTCGCCCCCGCGCTCCCCGGCAAACGCAGGCAAGCGAAGCTCGGACAACGGCCCCGAGGCCCTGCCGGCTGGCACTGTCTGCATGTCGGTGAAGCTGCCCGCTAGGATACCCGCAGCCGTCTGCGCGTGGAGCGGATTGTTCGAGGTTGTCTGGACGCTCATGGAGTGGACCCGCATGTTGGAAGGACACCGATCGGATTTTTCACGCGCCCGCGGCGCGGCGATGCGAATCGGACGCAGGCCGTACAATGCCCGCCGCCGTGGCTGCCCTCCGTCTGTTCATCCTCACCATTGCCCTGCCGTTGATCGTCATCGTCATGCTGTGGCGGCGGTCGCGCGCGCCGCTGGCGGGGTGGCTGGCGACGCTGCTGCTGGCGTCGGGGATCGTGGGGTTCAGCGTGCTGGTGGCGCCGTGGGGGACGTTCGGGCTGCCGGTGCGTTACCTGCTGATCGCGCTGTTCGTCGCGGCGGTGGTGCGGTCGCTGCGGCGCGCGCCGGCGGAGGAGGCGAAGCCGGAGTCGCCGCTGCGACCGCTGGTGAAGGTGCTGATGGGGGTCTTCTTCGGCGGCGTGGCCATCGGCGTGCTGCGCGGCCATCAGGTGCCGCCGGGTGCGATCGAGCTCGCCTTTCCACTGCGGGACGGCGCGTACATCGTGGGACACGGCGGGAGCACGTCCGCCGCGAACATGCACCATTACGATCGGGCGCAAAAGTACGCGGTTGATCTCATGAAGGTGAACGCCGCGGGGATGCGCGCGCGCGGACTCTTTCCCGCCGACAACACGCGGTACCTGATCTTCGGCGCGCCAGTCCTGAGTCCGTGCGAGGGGACGGTGCGAGTGGCGGTCGACGGACTCCCGGATACTCGCGATGAAAAGGCGCTTCTGGGCAATCATGTGATCGTCCGATGCAGCGACGCGGACGTCGTGCTCGCGCACCTGCAGCGCGGAAGCGTCGCGGTGCGTCCCGGGGCGACGTTGCGCAAAGGACAGCCGCTGGCACGCATCGGCAACTCCGGCAACACCACCGAGCCGCACCTGCATCTGCACGTGGAGCGCAACGGCGCCGGTGTTCCGGCGAGGTACGACGGCGAGTGGTTGGTGCGCAACGAGGTCGTTCGGCGTTAGAATCGGGCCTTCACCAACAGAGGAGGTCCCCATGATCAGCCTGACGGCGGAGCATCTGAAGAAGCTCGCCCCCAACGCGCGGCAGGAGTGCCGTGACGCGTTTCTCGCGGCGGACGAAGTGCTATCGAAGTACGGCATCAACGACAACGAACTGCGCGTGGCGCACTTCATGGCCCAGATCCTCCACGAGAGCGGGGGGCTGTGCATCATCGAGGAGAACCTGAGCTACAAGGCCGACCGGCTGATGGTGGTCTGGCCGTCGCGCTTTCCGAATCTGGAGTCGGCGCAGCCGTATGCGAAGAATCCGGAGGCGCTGGCGAACAAGGTTTACGGCGGCCGGAAGGAGCTCGGCAACACCAACGACGGCGACGGCTGGAAGTTCATCGGCCGCGGGCTGCTGCAGATCACGGGTCGCTGGGCCTACGACACCTACGGCAAGCGCCTCGGCGTGGACCTGTGCGGTAACCCGAAGCTGGCCGCCGACCCGCAGTGGTCGCTCCGCATCGCCGCGGAGGAGTGGACGGACAAGAAGTGCAATCCGCTCGCGGACCAGGACGACATCAAGACGATCACGAAGAAGATCAACGGCGGCCTCATTGGCTTCGACGAACGAAAGAAGTGGCTGGTGAAGACGAAGCAGGTGTGGGGGACGCTGTAGCCTGGTTCTCCGCGAGCCACGTCATGGCCCGGTGGACGCGGTCGTAGCCGCTGGGGTGGTCGTAGAACAGCACTTCCTCCAGCGGTCCGGGCTTGAGCTTGCGATAGGTGGAGAGCCGCAAGGCGGCGGTGGCGAAGCCGTGCGCCTCGCCCGAGGCGTTGATCGCGAACGCATCCGCCTCGGCCTCGGCCTGCCGCACGATGGTCGTCAGCGCGGGTGTGGCCAGGTTCAGGACGACGGTGAGGATCAGCACCAGCAGCGGCAGGCCGGAGGGGTCGGCGCGATCGGTGATGCCCCAGCGTGCACCCCACCGCGTCACGGCTCCGGTGAACGCGCGCAGGGTGAGGACCAGCGCGATGGCGAAGAGCAGGCCGGTGTAGACCAGCATGCGCGTGCCGTGATTGAGCACGTAGTGCCCCATCTCGTGCGCCATGACCAGGCGGATCTCCGGGAGCGACGTCCGGTTCAGGAGGTTGTCGTTGAGGGAGATCCGGGTCGTGCCGAAGAGGCCCTGCACGTTGGCGCTGACACGCGTGGTCTGGCGTGACTGGTCGACGACGTAGACGTCGTTCGCGGGGATGCGGTTGGCGCGCGCCAGCGAGAGCACTTCGTCGCGCACCGGGCCGGGCGGCAACGGCTTGTAATCGTTGAAGAGCGGCGCGATGACGACGGGGCCGATGAAGGCGAGGAAGAGGATGAGGACGAGCACGATGGCGGCGGTGCGGATCCACCATTTGGCGCTGGCGCGGCGGATGGCAAGGTAGAGCAGGGCGATGAGCGGCGGGACGAGCAGGAGCTCGAGCCCGAACGACAGCAGCGTCTCGCCGAGCCACGCGCCGAAGGTCTGGTTGGACAGTCCGTACTGGTGCTCGCGGAAGTATTCGGTGTACGCGCCGAACGGCAGATCGATGATGAACATGGCCACCGACCAGAGGACCGCGTAGACCAGAGCGATGGTGAACGGTTGACTGGCGACGCGCTGAGCGAGCTCGCGGATCCGCCGAGACAAGCCGGTGAAGAGGAACAGCGCGGTGACGCCGAGGAGGAGCAGGAGCTCCCAGAGCTGCAGCCAGTAGCCTCCTTCAAAGTACGCGTCGGACCGGGCGCGCTGCTCGTCGGAGAGGACTGCCAGGTAGGCCTCAGTGGCGCGCTCCGCGTCGAAGCCCGGTCCCGCCTTGGCCGCCTCGGGGACGATGACGCCGGGCGGGAGCTCGCGCGGGGCGGGGGCGGCGAGGAGGGGGAGGAGGAGAAGCGCGAGTGCGGCGGACTTCATCATCTGATCTACGGTCGCGGACGGTAGAGGGTTCTCTTCGGGTAGCAGCGCCGCGTCGCTCGCGATCCGCGAAGCGCGTGAATGTAAGGCCGGAACCGCGAACCGAGCCTGCGTCAGCGGCCGCCCGGCGTGATGAGCGTGATCTGCTGCGTCTCGTTGTTGGTCACGGAGACCATAGCCCAGATCCGAAGGCCCGGCGTGAGCGGCACGATCTCGATCCAGATTTCGTCCTCCGCAAGCAACTCTGCGAATGTTTCGAAATTGCCGATGGTGGCGCCGGATGGATGGAGCTTGTAATTCTGAACTTCAGGATAGGTGGCAAGCGGCACTCGGTCGCGACGCAGCAACTCGTTCGCGCCCTCGAGACGAGAGGTGTCCTCAGGCTGCCGGAAGTAACGGACTTCGACTTCCGGATTCGGCACCTCCGGAAGCGCATAAACCCTCAACGTATTGCGATACCGCGGCGCGACCGGCACGTTCAAGAGAACCCGCGGCAGCGAAAGGAGCCGATCCTCGCGAATCACCGGAACTTCTGTGCCTGCCGATTCGCGCTGGCGGGACAGATCGCGGACGCGTGACGCGAACGTCACGGCCGACGCGTATCTCTGATCGACATGCACGACCACTCCCGAGGGGAACGTCGTAGCGCCGAGAAGATGGAACGGGAGCACGGGTGTTTCGGGGCCGAGCTGACCTTCGAGGAGGATGCACTGAATTGCATAACACACCGGACGCGGGACCATTTGCGCTTCGTTCTGTCCGGCATAATGGATCCAGGTGTTGACTTCCCACAAAGACCCGTATGCGCCCGCTACCGGGGCCTGGTACAACGGCACGAGAAAGCGTGTATAGGTGATCGGGTCTTCCTGCGCCCACAGGGACGGCACGGCATGGACCGACAGGACCAAAGCGACAGCGAGTAAAGATGAGCGCATCCGAGGGTTCCTGATTCTTTCTATTGAATCGTGCCGTTGAGCGCAAACAGGGCGTAATCCTGATTGTTCGTCCCGCCGCTCGCGCCCGGGACGCCGATCCCGTTCACAATGGCCGCGAAAACCGTCACCGTAAAGGTCCGGTTGGCCGGATCGCTGAAGACGGATGTCGGGATATTCAGCACTTCTACGTTGTTCCTATTGTCGTAAAAGGAGCAGCTTGGCCGGCCGCAACCCGGATTGACCAGCGAGAAATCGTCGGCTCCGGTGATGTTTCCGTAGACGCGGAACGTGGCGCCGTTGGCTCGCAGGTCGAGGTCATTGACCAATGCGACGGGAGCGCCAGCCGCGGCCGGAGCATCCGTCCAGGCCAAAGCGATTCGCATCGGCTTCGAAGGATCGGTGACGGTGACCGTGTACGTCGTCGTCTGACCGTTGAGAAGAATGGTCTGTTGATCGCGCCAGCTCTTCACCACGCTCGTGTTCAACAGGTCGGCGAGGTTGATCACCCCGAAACCCTGCGGGGCGCTAGGCCACTTGGTCACCGTCCTGGTCGTGCCCTGCAGCATCGTCTCGAGCCGGTCGAGCTTTCCAGTGATCGAGCGTCCGCCGGCGACGAGCATTGCTTTGTACATTGCCGGCGAGAGAGACGCGTTGTAGTGGTAACGCAGCAGAGCGACCGCACCCGCCGCGGCAGGGGCGGCATATGATGTTCCGGACGAGCCGCGGTAATGCGGGTAATAGGAAGCGGCGGAATTGCCGCCCGTCGTGCAGACCGCGGTGGTCGAGCTGATGTTTCTGGTACGCGCGCCGAGCGACAGAGTGGCCGGCGCGAGCAGGTCCGGCTTCACCCGGTTGTCGATCGTGCCGCGGCGGGAGAGAAACGCCAGCACGTCGTAACCCTGGCCCAGATGACGTAACTCGGGATTCACGCCTGCAATCGTGTCGGTGGTGCACACCGGCGGTGTCGTTCGCACGGATTCGACCCCGCCCATACTGATGACGTTCTTGGCCGTTGCAGCCGCCATGACCTGCTTGGTCGTGTCGGTCGTGTTCTGGCCGTAGTTGCCGGCCGCCATCGTGATGGTAAGGGGAGTCAGTCCGGCGCTGAGGTTATCCGCGTCGCGCACGGCGAAGTCGAACTCGCGTGCGTTCAGCGTGTAAGCTCCGGCGTTCGTTCCGGCAGAGTCATACTCATTGTGACTGTGGTTTTGCACTGTGGCCGCGCAGAGGTTCGCGGTCGGCGTACAGACGTTCGCAGGAGTGTTGCAATTCTGGGTCACCGCGCGCCGCGTCCACTCCGCGACCGTGCCGACGGCGCCGGTCTGGGCGCTGAGGATCTTGGTCGACCCAAGGCGAATCCCCGGGGCCACGCCGAGGCCCCAGTAGAACTGGCCGTTGTCGTTGTCGCGATATCCGTATCCGTTCGTAGCGGCGCCGGCGGAGTCAATTCCTACCGTCGGATTCCCTCCTGCAATGGTGGCAATGATCGTTCCGTGACCGCTGCTATCCGAGTACGGAAACGACGAAGCGCTGCCGGTGGTTCCGTTGTGGTAAACGACGCGTCCCTTGAGGTCCGGATGCTGGGACAGACCGTTATAGCAGCCGTAGTCGATGCCGGTATCGGCGATGTCGACCACGATGCCGCTGTTCGTCAGCGCAGTGGGCGTAATGCCTCGCGCCGAGAGCCAACCGAGATAGTTCATCGACGAGGTCAACGTCGTCACGCCGGTCAGGCCGAGGGCTTGGCGCTCATCGGAAGGTTGCGGAGGAATGTACGCCTCCACGGCGACGACGAACGGTTCGTCGAGCAGGGACTTCGCCGTTGCAAGGTCGCTGTGGAAGTAAGCGATGAGCTCGGCCCCCCGGCGGGTCTCAGCGAGAAAGCCGCCGACGCGCTCGCGGATCTTCGTCACTGCGTTCGCGGACGCAGACGTATCGACGAGTTGCAGCATGAAGGTCGTATGACTCTCCGATGCCACCGGGGCATGCTTGTATTCGGCAAGATACGGTCCGGCGTATTGAATCCACGGCAGCTTCGCCAACTCCGTGATCTGCTCCGCTGTCGCGGTTACGATGATCGAGCGTTCGGGAAGGGAGTCGACGACCCGGGCGCCGGTCTGTCTGACCGCAGCCTGCCACGCGGGAATCGGCGGAGCGACATACTGCAACACGAAGAGTCCCGCTGCGTACGGCGCGGAAGGCGCGCTGATCCGCGACGCGATCGTCCGGCGCGGCGTTCGGATCACGTCTTCCAATTCCTCGATGTCGAATTCGCCCCCAGCAAGAAGCGCGATGACTCTTTCCACCGCTTTCTCCGGCACCGCGATCGCGTGCATCGCCGGATAGACCGCCAGCCTTCGCACGCCTGGTTCGCGCTCGACGTCGACCGGCAGCTCGCGATGTTCGGCATGAGATCGGACGAGAAGCTTTCGCTCCCCCGGCACGATCGCGGCGGTGATCGGAATCGCCGCAAGGAACACGATCGCAAGAGTGGTGACACGTCGTACGTCAATCGACATCGACATCCGAGGCCTTCTTTCGGGGGACTGATGGTGCGACTTCTGCTGGGTGAGGTTCTGAAATGGGGCGAAATACTTAATCAGAATAACTAAAAGAAGGACTTAAGGCAAGGCGGTCAAATCCTAGCGCTCCACAGCTCGTAGAGTTGCAACGCCTGCTCTCTCGCACTGCACAAGAGCGTGTGCCAATCCTCGCCCGCATCAGGCACACTGGAGCCCGCGCCTCATGTCCTTCGTTCACCTTCACCTCCACACCGAATACTCACTGCTCGACGGCGCCTCCCGGCCGGAGGAGCTCGCGAAGCGCGTGGCGAAGCAGGGGATGCCGGCCTGCGCCATCACCGACCACGGCAACATGTTCGGGGCGGTCGAGTTCTACAACGCCATGAAGAAGGAGGGCGTGAAACCGATCATCGGCTGCGAGATGTACGTCGCGTACAACTCCCGCCATGACAAGGCCGGCATCGAAGACGGGCAGGCCGACGCCGGCGCGAACAACCACCTCATCGTCCTGGCGCAGAACGACGCCGGGTACAAGAACCTCGTCAAGCTCGTCAGCGCCGGGTACACCGAGGGGTTCTACTACAAGCCGCGGATCGACAAGGAGCTGCTGCGCGAGCACCGCGAGGGGCTGATCGTCCTGTCGTCCTGCCTGAAGGGCGAAGTGTCGCAGGCACTGGCCGGCGGGAACTGGCAGAAAGCCAAGGACGCCGCGCTGACGTACCGCGACATCCTCGGGCCGGAGAACTTCTTCCTGGAGATCCAGGACCACGGCATCCCGGACCAGCAGAAGATCGTCCCGATGATGGCCAGGCTCGGCGACGAGACCGGGCTGCAGCTCGTCGGCACGAACGACTCGCACTACCTCGACAAGTCCGACGCCTTCGCGCACGAAGTGCTGCTCTGCATCGGCACCGGCAAGACCCTGAACGACGAGAAGCGGATGAAGTTCTACTCGGACGACTTCTACGTCAAGAACGCCGAGGAGATGCGGCGCGTCTTCGCCGACTACCCGCAGGCGGCGGAGAACACGCTGCGCATCGCGGAGCGGGTGAATCTCTCGCTCGACGTGAAGGGGCACCACCTGCCGAAGTTCCCCGTCCCCGAGGGGTCGACGCTGGCGGACCACTTCGCGAAAGTGGCGCGGATCGGCCTCGACAAGCGCTTGGCGTCGATGGCGCACCTCTTCGCGGCCAAGCGCAAGAAGCACGAGGTGGCGGAGTACTGGGACCGCCTCGAGCGCGAGATCGAGATCATCAAGGGGATGCAGTTCCCCGGCTACTTCCTGGTGGTTTGGGACTTCATCAAGTTCGCGAAGGACCACGGCATCCCGGTCGGTCCGGGCCGCGGCTCGGCGGCCGGCTCGGTGGTGGCGTGGGCGCTGGAGATCACGAACGTCGACCCGCTCGACTACGACCTCCTTTTCGAGCGCTTCCTCAACCCTGAGCGCATCTCGATGCCGGACATCGACCTCGACTTCTGCATGAACCGCCGCGGCGAGGTCATCGACTACGTCCGCAAAAAGTACGGCGAGGAGAACGTCGCCCAGATCATCACCTTCGGGACGATGGCCGCGAAGTCGGTCGTCCGCGACGTGGGCCGCGTCCTCGGTCATCAGTACGCGTTCGTCGACAAGATCTCGAAGATGATCCCGGGCGGCCCGGGCGTCACGCTGACCGACGCGAAGAAGGACTCGCCGATGCTGGCCGACGCCATCAAGAACGACGAGGAAGTGCGCAAGATCATCGAGATCGGCGAGAAGCTGGAGGGGCTGTCCCGCCACGCCGGCATGCACGCGGCGGGCGTGGTCATCACGCCGGAGCCGGTCACGAACTACGTGCCGCTCTACCGCACGAACCGCGATGAAATCGTGACGCAGTTCGATATGCGCGTGGTCGAGAAGATGGGCCTCGTGAAGATGGACTTCCTCGGCCTGCGCACGCTGACGGTCATCGACGATGCCATCAAGTCGGCCAAGGCGGTCGATGGCGTGGACATCGACATCGACGCCCTGCCGCTGGACGACCCGGAGGTCTTCCGTCTCTTCCAGGAAGGACGCACCAAGGGCGTGTTCCAGTTCGAGTCGGGCGGTATGGTGGACCTGCTCCGCAAGGCGCGCCCGACCCAGTTCGAAGACCTGGCCGCGCTCAACGCCCTTTATCGCCCCGGCGCGCTCGACGCCGGGATGGTCGACGAGTACGTAAGGCGCAAGAACGGCAAGACGGTGAAGTACGTCGTGCCGGCCATGAAGGAAGTGCTCGAGGAGACGTACGGCGTCATCGTCTACCAGGAGCAGGTCATGCAGATCGCGCAGAAGGTGGCGGGCTACTCGCTCGGCCAAGCCGATCTGCTGCGCAAGGCCATGGGCAAGAAGGACGCCGAGGTCATGGCCAAGGAGCGCGGCGGATTCGTCATCGGCGCGGTCAACAACGGCTACGACAAGAAGAAGGCGAACGAGCTCTTCGACTACATCGAGCCGTTCGCGCGCTACGGCTTCAACAAGTCGCACTCGGTGGCGTACGCGCTGGTGGCGTACCAGACGGCCTGGCTGAAGGTGCACCACCCGCGGCACTTCATGGCCGCGCTGATGTCGTCGGAAATGGATCGCACGGACGCCGTGGTGAAGTTCATCGGCGAGGCCAAGCAGATGGGCATCGAGGTGATGCCGCCCGACGTCAACGAGTCGAACATGTTTTTCACCGTGGTCAAGAACGACCTGGGGCAGAACATCCGTTTCGGCCTCGGCGCGGTGAAGGGCGTCGGCGAGGGGGCGGTGGAGTCGGTCCTCCTGGCCCGCCAGAAGATCGGCCGCTTCACCTCGCTCCTCGGCTTCTGCGAGGAGGTCGATCTCCGCGCCTGCAACAAGAAGGTGCTGGAGGCGCTGGTGAAGTCGGGCTCGTTCGACTTCATCGGCACGTCGCGCCGTGCGCTCTTCGAGCAGCTCGACTCAACGGCCGACTCCGCGCAGCGCGCCAAGGACGAGAAGGAGCGCGGACAGAACTCGCTGTTCGGCATGTTCGCCGCCGCCGCCCCGAAGACGACGGGCGCGTCGCCGCAATTGCGCGCGGCGCCGGAGTGGCCCGAGGACGAGCGGCTGCGCTATGAGAAGGAAACGCTCGGCTTCTACATCACCGGGCATCCGCTGAATCAGTACAACGACGAGCTGCGCCTCTTCGCCACCGCGACGACGGACTCGCTCTACAAGTACATCGACGAGACAGTGCACATCGGCGGCATCGTGTCGCAGATGAAGAAGTCGAAGATCAAGAAGGGGCCGAACGAGGGGAAGATGATGGCCAAGTTCTTCCTCGACGACCAGGCCGGCTCGGTCGAGGTGGTGGTCTTCTCGGACCTCTACTCCAAGTACACGCGCTGGCTGGACAACGGCGTGGCGGTGCTGGTGACGGCGCTGGTGAAGGACACGGGCGGGCAGCAGACGGGCCGCTCGGCGTCGCTGCAGTCGGCCGAGCAGAACGCGCTGCAGATCGACGACGAGTACGGCGGCCATCCGGAGCTGCGCGGCGCGCGCATCTCGGCGTACGAGCTGCACCTCGAGGACGCGGAGGACGACCGCGACCCGAAGGAGATCGAGCGCGAAAAGTACGGCGCCGACGTGGACAAGGCGAACTTCTCGCTCTTCGGCGGTCCGGCCGCGCCGGTCGATGAGGTCGATGCCTTCAACGCCGCGGTGGAAGCGATCGCGGACGATGCCCCGGCCGCCCCGACCTTCGCCGCGCACGCGGCCGCGTTCCACGAGTCGCCGATCACGCCGGAGCTTTCGGCGCTGGAAATCGTCCCGCTGGACGGCATCCGCGAGAAGAAGGTGAAGGAGATCGCCCTCGAGGTCCCGTACGCGCGGATGTCGGACGATACGGTGAAGAAGATCCGCGAGATCGTGGAGGAGCACTCCGGCGAGATCCCGGTGACCGTGACGATCGTCGACCTGCCGGCGGAGCTGGCCGCGTCGACCGGCGCTCCGCAACTGCGCCTGAAGGTGAATCACCACTTCCGCGTGCAGCCGGGCGCCGCGCTGAGCCAGGCGCTGACGAACGTACACGCGCATCCGCGGTACGTGTTCTAGCGCAGAACGCTCGCATTCGAGCCCGCAAGGGAGACGACGAGAGGCCTCCGGCGGGCCGGTGCGACCGGCGGCGCTGGTTGAGCCCATGTCGCCGCGCAAACGCTTGTTTCGTCGACAGGTGTGCGTTCAGGCTAGGCCAACAAGCGCCGCCGGTCGCACCGGCCCGCCGGAGGCCTCTCGTCGTCTCCCTTGCGTGGCTTCAATGCGAGCGCCCTGCGTTAGTGCCGCGTGGCGCGGCGGCGGGTGGGTGGTGGGGCGTGTGGCGTGTCGTAGAGGCGGAAGACGATCGTGCCGGAGTTGTTGTAGGGCGGCTCCGGGATTTCCTTGCGGTAGACGAGCACGGCGCGGGTGCCGTTCGAGGCGAGGGCGGGCTCCGATTCCGAGGCCGGGGAGGCGATCTCGGGGAGGTGCAGGGCGCGGAGCTCCGCGTCGAGGGCCACTCCGCGGATGTCGTCGTTGGCGAAGTCCGACCGATCTTCGGCCTGACCGGAGAGCACGTGCCACGAGCCGTCGAGGAACGCCGCCTCGGCGACCGACGTCAGCGGAATGCGTGTGGCGGTTCCGCCGGGCGTGATCCTCTGCGCGTACGACAGTCCGTTCGCATGCCATGAGGCGAAGAACTCCGAGCCGTTCCAGGCGACCTGCGGTGGCGAGGTGTGCGTGTTGTTGGCGAGGGGAGTGAGCACGACCGGCTCGTGCACCGTGCCGCCCGCGGTCACGATGGCGACCGACGAGCCGGTGGCGATCGGGGAGTGGTGGCCGAACCAGCGGTACGTCTGCCAGCCGACGAGGAACTCGCCGTCGCCGGCGACGACGTCAGGGTGGAAGTGGTCCCACGCGTCGCGTGAGATCAGCAGCGGGACCGAATCGAGCACGAAGCCGGAGCGGTTCAGGCGCGCGCCGAAGACGTCGCGTCCGGGACCGTGTGTCGACGTGCGCGTGCCGTAGCCGACCCAAGTGACGAGCGTCGTGTCGCCGTCGTGCGCAATGGCTGGTGTTTCGGCCCAGGCGTTGTGGACCACGCTCGGGACGGTATCGACCGGGACACCGTCAGCGGCGATGCGCATCGCCATGACGCGTCCGACGCGGTCGCCGGCCACCTCGCACCAGACCACGACGAAATGCTCGCCGTCGAACGTCACCGCCGGGGAGAGGCTGGGGATCCCTTCCGTCGAGAGCCGGAGCGGAGAACTGTCGAGGACCGTGCCGTCGGGGAGGAGACGGGCGGCACGGATGGCGTTGCTCTCCTCCCAGACCACGAGATCGACCTCGCGGCCCAGCGCGGCGGCGGGACGGCGCTGCTCCTGCGAGCCGGTGGAGAGCAGGAACGGCTCCGAGAGCGGCGCGCCGGTCGACGCACGCAGCCAGCGCACGAGGATGCGCGGCGAGGTGGTGGAGTCGTAGACTACGGAGTAGCCGAGGAGCGAGCGGCCATCGGTCACGAACGCGTCGGGGGTCGCGGACGGTGCCGGGGCGCTGGCGGTGCGCGTGGCATGGTCGACGCGGATGACGGAGCCCTCGAAAAAGAGCAGCGATCCGCCGGGACGTCCGAACACGCTCCGCAGCCGCGCCTCTTCGCCCGCGATCACGAACTCGCCGGAGCGCGGCGTGAGGTCGGGCGCGACGAGCAGCCCGCGCGTGCCGGCGAATGCGGTCTCGCCCGTCTCGATCGCCGTCCACCATTCGTTGTAGAGGACGACGAGATAGTCGGTGCCGTCGAAGACGGCGGCGACCCGGTGGATGCGGTCGCGGCTCGTGTCGACGCGCAGCTCGCCGGCGAAGCCCTGCGGGGTGAGGCGGCGGATCACGACGTGCTGCAGCCAGTGGGCAGCCCCGAGCGTCTCTTCGACCTGGACGACGAGAAAACCGTTCGCATCGGCGGCGATGGCGGGGTGCACCCGGCCGGCCATCCGCATGTTCGAGCCGAGGTTGACCCACTCGCCCGCCGGCTCTCCGCGGGAATCGAGGAGCCGGATGCGAGTGCTGTCGAACGCGCCGTCATGGACGACGACGAGCGTATGGGTGTCGTTGGCGATGAAGCCGGAGAGGCCGTCCTGCTGGCCCGCGGGGCCGAGGTCGTGCCGCGAGACGACGGCACCGGTCTCGGCGAGGCGGCCGCTGAAGAAGGCGTCGCGCTCCTTCCAGACCACGAGGTAATCGTCGCCCACCGCGGCGAGCAGCGGCGCGCCGGCGATGTCGAGCCGCACCGGCGCGCGCTCGACGCGCGGCGCGAGCGGGGCCAGCCGGGTCACGTAATACGAGTTGCGGTGCTGCCAGGCGACGGCGAAGTCGCGTCCATTCGAGGCCGCGCCGGTGACGTACGGACTGCCGCCGGCGGGCGACGGAAGCGGAGTCGTCAGCAGGCGCTCCGCGCCGGGAACGCGCGTCGCCGCGAGAGAAGGAAGCGACAGAAGGAGGAGAACGAGGACAGCCGGAACGGGGCGGGGCATGAGCGTTGTTGTCGATACGGATGGCGGATCGCGAGTGTCCAGTGTACGGCTGAGCCCGAACACGTCCTGTATACTCGCGCTCTGGGTCGTCCGTAGTTATCTCAAGTCCTCGAGGGGGAGCGCGTGATGGGTGCGATTCACAGGATCGCCGCGGTGTTGCTGATGCTCACCGCCGCGGTTGCGTCAGCGCAGGATTGTGTCAGCGAGGGCCGCGTGATCTCCACGGGCGCCTCGAGTCCGAATCTCGTCAACGGGCCGATCGCCTGGAGCGGCAGCGTCCTCGGGCTGGCCAGGACGCAGGAAGGCGTCGCCGGCACGCTCTATTTCGCCATCTTCAGCGACTCGTTCACCCAGCTCACCGGCGACCGCCTCATCGCCACCGATGCCCGCGCGATTGTCGCCGCGATGTGGACCGGCGAGGAGTTCGGCGTCCTCTACCGCACCCTCAACCAGACCATGAAGCTGCAGCGCCTGACCGCGGGCGGGGAGCCGATCGGCGCCCCGGTGCTGGTCACGCCTTCGAAGACGGTCTACGTCGCGGATGAGATCGACGCCGTCTGGAGTCCCGCGCTCGACGCGTACGTCGTGGCGCGCGCCATCTCGACGGGCCGCGACGAAGGTCTCTGGTTCACCATCCTCGAGCAGGACGGCACGGAGCGCAGCGACCGCATGGCGCCGGTCAACCTCACGCAGCAGTCGGAGCTCGATCTCACGGTCAGCGACAGCGGCGTCATCGGGGCCTTCTTCGTCAACTTCAACCGCACGGTGGCTTTCGCCCGCGCGGAGCCGGGCGGGACGATCAGCGTCCGCAGTCTCGGCCTGGCCGGCACGGACATCGAAGCGGTGGCGCATGGCAATCTGTTCGCCGTGACGCGCACGGTCGTCAATGACGACGACCTGGGCACGATCCGCTGGTTCGTGGTGGACAGCGCGGCGCAGTTCGTCAGGCCGGACGCGCTGCTGATCGAGCCGGAAGGGGACGATGTCCTGCCGCTCGGGCTGCTGTCGACGGGCGACGAGCTGGCGCTGACGTATGCGGCCGTGGCGCGCCGCGATCAGCCGTTCGACCATACGTACCGCCTCCGCCGTTTCACGATCGACGGGACGCTCATCAGCGATACGGACTTTGCGGCGTCGAATTCGAGCCAGGCCCGCGGGATCACGGAGTACCCGATCGTCTGGACGGGGACGTCGTACCTCAGCGCGCCGGTGCGCGAGAGCGCGAGCCGCCTGAACTCGTTCCTGCTGCGCTTCTGCCCACTGCGCGCGGAGATCGTCTTGCCGTCAACGCGCCTGGTGCGCGTCGGCACGCCGGTGACGTTCAGCGCCGCGGCCAGCGGCGGCGTGCCGCCGTATGCGTATTCGTGGGTGTTCCCGGCCGAGATCGGCCCGAAGACGGTGCAGACGCTGGACCGCGTGTTCAACCGCCCCGGCACGTTCACGGTGACGCTCACGGTGACGGATTTCTCGGGAGCACAGGTGACGCGTTCGATCGAGATCGTGGTGGGGACGCCGCGCACACGCGCGGTGCGGCGCTAGCGTTCATCGTACTCACGGGACAGGGAACGACGGGAGGCCCCCCGGTCGTCTTCCCTTTCGTGAATGCGATGAAGGCTCAGCCGCGCACGAAGGCGAGGAACTCGTCGGCGGGGACGGGGGGGGTGATCAGGTAGCCCTGCATCTGATCGCAGTCGTGGGCGCGGAGGAAGTTCGCCTGTTCGGTGAACTCCACGCCTTCCGCGATCACCTTCAGGCGCAGGCTGTGGGCCATGGCGATGATGGCCGTGACGATGGCGGCGGCGTCGGGGTCGGAGGTCGTATCCTGCACGAAGGACTGGTCGATCTTCAGCGTGTCGACGGGGAAACGCTTCAGGTAACTGAGTGACGAGTGGCCGGTGCCGAAGTCGTCGAGGGAGATGCGCAGGCCGAGCTTCTTCAGCTCGTACAGCACGCGGATGCTCGTCTCCGGATTCACCATCGCCCCGCTCTCGGTGATCTCCAGCTCCAGCATGCGCGCCGGGAGTCCGGTGTCGTGCAGCACGCCGCGGACCGTCTCGACGAGATCGCTCTGCTGCAGTTGCGTGACCGAGAGGTTCACCGCCAGCGTCAGGGTGTTGAACCCCGCGTCGTGCCACTCCCTGGCCTGCTTGCAGGCCTGGCGCAGCGCCCAGGCGCCGATCGAGACCATGCCGCCCGTGCTCTCGGCGATCGGGATGAACGTCGCCGGCGGGATGTTGCCCATCTGCGGATGGTTCCAGCGCAGCAGCGCCTCCATGCCGGTGATGCGCTCGGTGCGCAGGTCGACGATCGGCTGGTAGTAGACGCGCAGCTCGTCGTTCGGCAGGGCCTTGCGCAGGCCGTGCTCGACGGCGATGCGCTGCAGCGCCTTGGCGTTCACGTTGGCGTTGAAGAGCTGGCAGTTGTCGCGGCCGACTTCCTTGGCCTGGTACATGGCCGTGTCGGCGTTCTTGATCAGCGTCTCGGCGTCCGAGCCGTCTTCCGGATAGACGCTGATGCCGATGCTGGTGGTGATGAAGAACTCGCGGCTCTCGATGTGGAAGGGATAGCGGACGGCCTCGATGATCTTGTTGGCCACGGGGGCCACGTCCTGCGAGCGGTTGAGGCGCGGCAGGAGGATGGTGAACTCATCGCCGCCGAGGCGGGCCACGGTGTCGCTGTCGCGGACGCAGGCGGCGATGCGGGCGGCCACGGCCTGCAGGAGCTGGTCGCCGATGTTGTGCCCGAGGGAGTCGTTGATGACCTTGAAGCGATCGAGGTCGAGAAACAGCACGGCCAGACTGGTGCCCTCGCGCTGCGCGTGCGAGAGCGCGACGGACAGGCGATCCTTGAACAGCAGCCGGTTCGGCAGATTGGTCAGCGCATCGTGGTACGCGAGATGTTTGATCTGCTCCTCGGCGTACGTGCGCTCGGTGATGTCGCGGACCACGCAGACCGTACTGCCGTCGATGCCGAGGGAGGTGAGAGAGATCTCCTGCGGAAAGTTGATGCCGTCCGTGCGCAGGCCGGTGGCCTCGCCGCGCCACCGCCCGCGCTGTGCGACCAGCGGCACGATGGAGGTGATGATGCGGATCTGCTCGTGCGGCTCGTAGAGATCGCAGAGCGAGTGGCCGATCATGGCCTGCGGCCCGGAATAGCCGAACAGCTTGGCCAGCGAGTCGTTGGCGTACGTGAACTCGAGGCGCTCGTTGATGATGCCGATGCCGTCCATCGACGCCGTCATGGCCGCGGACTGCTTGCGCAGCATCTCCTCGGCCTTGCGGCGCTCGCTGATGTCGTAGACGAAGCCCTCGAAATACATCGTGCCGTGCGAGGAGCGGATGCCGTGGGCGTTGAGCTGCACCCAGATCAGCGTTCCGTCCTTGCGCTTCCACTGCAGCTCGACGTTGTTCGCGTAGCCGAACGGCTCGAAGCGGCGGATCAGCTCTTCGCGCTGGCTCGGGTCGGAGTAGACCTCGCGCTCGAGGTTCTTGGTCAGCAGGTCGTCGACGGAGTCGTAGCCGAGCATGCGCGCCAGCGTGAGGTTGGCCGTGACGATGATGCCGTCGCGCGTCGACTGGTAGATGCCGACCGGCGCGTAGTCGAAGATGATCCGGTACTTTTCCTCCGAGCGCTGCAGGGCCTGTTCGGCGCGGCGGCGCTCGGTGACGTCGTGGATGATCGAGTAGAGCAGCCGGCGGCCGCCGCCGATGTCGATGGGGCCGGAGTGCACCTCGACGTCGCGGATCTCGCCGCTGGCCAGCATGTGCCGGAAGTGAAAATGCGACGCTTCCTGGGCGCGGGCCTTGGCCAGGTCAGGGCGGACCTGGTCCTCGCCGCGCACGTTGATGTCCCAGACGCGCATGGCCCGGAGCTCGTCGCGGGTGTAGCCGTAGTAGTCGCAGGCGGCGGCGTTCGCGTCGACGATCGCGCCCGTATCGGGGTCGATCAGGAGTTGCACGGCGCGGGTGTTCTCGAACATCTGCCGGTAGCGCCGCTCGCTGGCGCGGAAGGCGTCGTCCCTGCGCTTCTGCTCCACCGCCGCCGCGACGTGCTGGGCGACGAAGATCAGCACTTCCTTGTCATTCTCCGTGTAGCGCGTCGACTCGGCGTACGACTGGATGACGATGGCGCCCCAGGTCGTGTCGCCGCTGCGCAGCGGCGCGCCGAGCCAGTCGATGCTGGCCGCGCCGATCGGGGCGACGTCGCCGGTCGCGACGAGGCGGTCGAAGACTTCGGGCGTGGCCAGCAGCGGCTCGCCGGTGCGGATCACGTGCGCGGTCAGGCCGCCGCCGCTGTTGACGACGGGCGGCGTCGGGTCGAGCTCGTCGACGAAGTAGGGGAAGGCCAGCTCGTTCGCGCCGGGGTCGCGCGTGGCGATGTAGAAGTTCTTCGCGCTCATCAACTCGCCGACGACGGCGTGCACGGCCGCGTACAGCGACTCCAGACTCTCCGCGTCGCGGCTGAGCCTGGAGATGCGGAACAGCGCGGCCTGCAGGCGCTCGGCTTTGAGGCTGTTGGTGACGTCGCGGAAGAACCACGACCGGCCGCGCACTTCCTTGCCGACGATGATCGGTGTCGAGCCGCGCGAGAGCATGCGTCCGTCGCGCAGCATCACGGGATCGTCGGTTCGTACCTCGGCGGGATGTTCGTAGAGGTAGTTCACCAGGTCGATGAACGCCTCCCAGTCGGCGACCTGCTCGGCGGCATAGCCGAGGAGCGCGTTGTCGTCGGCGCCGCGCCCGATCTCCTCGGGGATGCCCCAGATCTCGAGGAAGCGCCGGTTGTAGGAGAGGATGCGCCCGTCGTTGTCGACGACCAGGATGCCGTCCAGCGTGGCGTCCTGCTGCGCGCGGAGGATGGCCATGGCCGTGCGCGACTCCGCCACGACCCTGCCCCCGCGGCGCACCATCCGGGCGAGCAGACGCCTCGCGCGCTGCACGCGCGAACGGGCTGCCTCAGCGGCAGGAGCTACGTCCGGGGGAAAAGTCATCGAGAACCCGATCACGGATGGAACGGTGGACGGATTCTAGCAGCCGGACTCAGTCCCCGGGTGTCCCGTGGCTCTTGAAGTATTGCCACTGCTGCACGGCCATGTAGACGAACCACGCCATGTAGAGGGCGATGAAGATCGCCTTCAACCACAGCAGCGACACCACCGCTACCGCGCTGCCGACGATGATGGCGATCCAGATAGCGATGATGAACGCGTTCCGCTCGGTGAGGAACATGCGGAAGAAGTCGCGCGTGGCGTGGCCGCCGTCGAGCGGCGGGACGGGGATCAGGTTGAAGATGCCCCAGAATAAGTTCGCGTTCTCGAGCCGCGGCAGCAGGGCCGCGAGCATGCGGTCGGTCTGCGCGAGGGCGACGTTCTGGCTGATCGCGCTGGCCAGCCACCAGAGCAGAAAGCTGGACGCCGGCCCGGCCACGCTGATCACCAGGTCCTGCCACGGCCGGGCGCGGCGCTGGTTGATGGTCACGCCGCCCATGCCGCCGAGGATGATGTGGCTCGACCCGAACCCGAACAGGCCGATCGCCGCCGCATGCGCCAGCTCGTGAATGAGCACGCTCACGAACAGGACCGGAATCCAGAGCAGGGCGTAGTGAATCCCGAGATTCGGGTTGTAGTTCATCACCACGAAAAAGATGATCAGGATGATGAAGTTGGGTTCGATGTCGATCGAAGTACCGCGAATGGAGCCGAGGTGGAGCATCCCCGCAGTTTATCCCGAGCGAGAGCGAGGGATCTCCGGTGCGGTCGCGACGGTCGTGCCCGCGAGCACGCGCTCCGCGGCGTCACCGGAGATCCCTCGCTCTCGCTCGGGATAAACTGCAAGAGCGTTTCACCGGAACGTTTCCCATGGTGCCGGCCGCGCCAGCAGGAACCCCTGTCCCTCGTGGATCCCCAGCTCGCGGCACACTTCCAGCTGCTCCTCCGTCTCGATGGCCTCGGCGATGGTGCGGGCGCCGATGGTGTCGGCGCAGCGGGCCACCAGCTCAACCAACCGGCGGCGGATGGGGTCGTGCTCGACGCCGTGGAAGAGGGAGTGGCCGACCTTGAGATAGTCGGGTTGCAGCTCGGCGATGGCCTCCAGCGTGGCGTAGCCGGAGCCGCAGTCGTCGATGGCGATCTTGAAGCCGATCTTCTTGAGGTCGTGCAGCGTGCGGCGGAAGGTGCGGTAGTCGCGGATGGCGCTGCGCTCCGTCACCTCGATGACGATGTTGCGGTTGAACTGGAAGAACGGCTCGAAGACGTCCGTGCCGCGGTGCTGGATCTGCTGGATGAAGTGCGACTCCAGGTTGAAGAAGAGATAGCCGCTGGCGCAGACCTCGTGCAGCCACGGCACGACGTTCTCGATGCAGAGCGCCTCCAGGTCCCACACCAGGTCGAAGTCGCGCGCCAGCTCGAACATCACTTCCGGGTTCTCCAGCTCCGTCCCGGCCGGGCCGCGCGAGAGCGCCTCGTAGCCGATGACCTCGCGCGTACCGAGGTGCAGCACCGGCTGGAAGACGGTCGAGATCAGCTTGTCCTGCACCGTGCGCAGCAGCCGCTCCCGCATGGCGTGGTAGTAGCGCGTCTCGCGGCGCTCGGCGTTGTCCTTGGCCTCGCGGATGGCGTTGTAGAGGATGCGCGGCGCGAACAGAGGCTGCCGCTGCGTCGACGCGCCGCCGGCGAAGATCACCACCTCCTCGCGCAGCGAAGGCTCGATCGGCGCGGCCTGCAGCGCGGCCCGTGCCACGCGCTCCAGCTCCCGCGCCAGCTGGGCCACGTTGGCCGTGCCGCGGTCGGCGGCGAAGCAGTAGAAGTCATTCGCGCCGGAGTGGCTCGTGCCGATGATGACCTCGTTGCCGAGGATCGGCCCGACCATGACCCGCAGCCCGCGCACGAACTCGCGGCGCAGGGTGTCGAACGAGTCCCACAGGTCGCGCTCGCCCATCCGGAACAGCGGCTCGATCTCGAGGCAGAAGACCAGCAGCGTCTGCCCGTCGTCGACGAGCTTCCGCAGGTCGTCGACCACGATGGCCAGCGTGTGCACCTCGGTGGTCGGATCGAAGAAGAGCTCCCGCAGCCGCGCCGCCTGGTCGGTGCGCAGCGTCATCGTCCACCACATGTCGTCGCGCGCGGAGAGCAGTTCGCCCGTGACGCGGCGCAAGGTCTCCGCGCTGACCGGCTTCACGAGATAACGGTCCGCGCCGTAGCGGAGCGAGCGCTCGCGGTTGAGCGTGTCGGCCATGCCGGTCAGCATGACCACGGGCACGCTCGCCGTCTCCGGCGTCGCGCGCATGACGCGCAGCAACTCCCACCCCGTGTGCGGACCGCCGAGGTCGATGTCGATCAGGGCCAGATCGGGCGGATCCTTGGCCGCGCTCTCCAGCGCGCCGACGAGATCGGGGCACCAGGTCACGCGATGCCGCGACCCGGAGAGGACCTCCGTCACGAAGGCGCCGACGTCGGCGTCGTCGTCGAGAAGGAGAATGAGTGCTTGTCCGGCCCGGGCCACTGCCGCGCAGTATGCTACGGGGCGATGCATTTCGAGACGAAGGCCATTCATGCCGGGCAGCACGTCGACGAAGAGACGGGCGCCATCGCACCGCCGCTGCACCTGTCGACGACGTTCTTTCGCACCGAAGAAGGGGAGGCCTCCCGCGGGTACGACTACGTGCGCGACGGCAATCCGACGCAGGACCGGCTCGAGGAAGCGCTGGCCGCGATCGACGGCGCGGAGGGCGCGCTCGCGTTCGCGTCGGGGATGGCCGCGGGTGCCGCGCTGCTGCAGACCATGCCGCGCGGCGCGCACGTGCTCCTGCCCGACGACTGCTATTACGGTTTCCGCGCGCTGGCCAACGAGCAGTTCGAGCGCTGGGGCCTGACGTTCGACTTCGTGGCCATGGAGGACCTGGAGGGCGTCGGCAAGTCGATGCGCGCGGAGACGCAGCTCATCTGGGCGGAGTCGCCGTCGAACCCGCTGCTGAAGGTCGTCGACCTGACAGCACTCGCGGCGCTGGCACGGGAGCGCGGCGCGCGCTTCGTCGTCGACGGCACGTTCGCGTCGCCGGCGTTGCAGCGGCCCATCGAGCTCGGCGCGGACGTCGTCCTGCACTCGACCACGAAGTACCTCGGCGGACACACCGACGTCCAAGGCGGATCGCTGGCGTTCCGGAACCGTGACGCGTGGTTCGACGAGATCCTGCACCTGCGCAAGATCGCCGGCAACGTGGCCTCGCCGTTCAATTCGTGGCTGGTCATGCGCGGCATTCGCACGCTGGCGGCACGCATGCGCGTGCACAGCGAGAACGCGATGGCCGTGGCGCGCTTCCTGTCGACGCATCCGCGCGTGGAGGCCGTCTATTACCCCGGCCTCGAATCGCACCCGCGCCACGACGTGGCCCGCCGGCAGATGTCGGCCTTCGGCGGGATGCTGTCATTCCTCGTCCGCGGCAGCCGCGCCGACGCGCTGAAAGTGACGGCCAAGACGCGCCTCTTCCTCCGCGCCACCTCCCTCGGCGGCGTCGAAAGCCTCATCGAGCACCGCAACTCCAGCGAAGGCGCGGGCAGCCGCACGGCGGAGAATCTCCTGCGCGTGTCCGTCGGCCTCGAACACCCGGACGACCTCGTCGCCGACCTGGCGCAGGCCCTCGGGTCGTGAAGCGCGGTCATCCACGAGACGCCTCCGGCGTGCAACCCCGAATGCGGTTCCCGAAGGTTCACGGCCTCTGAGTCGCATGGACGGCGAGGGACCTCCTGCCGACGGAGCGGGCAGCGTGCAGTTGGAGGGGATCCTTCGCCGTCTACGCGGCTCAGGATGACAGTGGAGGGGCGGCTTCACGTGAGTGGAGGGCTGGCTCCCAACCGGCAGGTCCAGCGCTCCATTCGCGCAAATGTCGACCATCCATGGATGGTCGACTGATCTCACGCGCGAAGTTCCGGATCTCACGCTCGAGGTGCGTCGACGTCGAGCGTGAAGTCGCGGACCATCCATGGATGGTCGACCGACCTCACGCGTGAAGTTCCGCACTTCACGCTCGAGGTGCGTGGATGTCGAGCGTGAAGTTCCGGAGTTCACGCTCGAGGTGCGTCGATGTCGAGCGTGAAGTCGCGGACCATCCATGGAAGGTCGACTGACCTCACGCGTGAAGTCGACCGACCTCACGCGTGAAGCTCAGGAGCTCACGCTCGAGGTGCGTCGATGTCGAGCGTGAGGTCGCGGACCATCCATGGAAGGTCGACCGACGTCGCGCGTGAAGCTCCGGCGCCCACGCTCGAGGTGCGTCGATGTCGAGCGTGAACATCGCGACCTTCCAATGGAGGTCGCGCGGCTCCCGCTCGGAGTCCGCTGGACCGGACGGCAGCTGCCGCGTCTCATCGACGTGATGGCGCGTCGTGACGCCGAGATAGAATCGCCCCGTCATGGCCAAGAACTTTGAGATCACCTGTCCCTGCTGTCAGGCGACGCTCCTCGTCGACCGTCTGAGCGGCGAAGTATTGCTGCACAAGGTGCGTGAGGTGAAGTCGGGCGGTACGCTGGAGTCGATGGTGGCCGGCCTGGAGTCGCAGAAGAGCGAGGCCGCGAAACGCTTCGACCGCCAGATCGAGAGCCAGAAGGACCGGGCCCGCATCCTGGAGGAGAAGTTCAAGGCCGCCCTCGAACAGGCCGAAAAGTCGGACGAGAAATACGTGAATCCGATGGACATGGACTGATGGCGACCGTCCTCCCGCAGAACTTCGACCCCGATGCCGCCGCCGTCGGCGAGACCGGCATCTATGGCCTGCCGTTCGCGCCGGAAGACTCGCGCGTCGTCGTGGTGCCGGTGCCGTTCGAGGCCACCACCTCGTATGGCGGCGGCACGTCCAACGGGCCGCAGGCCGTCTTCGAGGCGTCGAAGCAGGTGGACCTCTTCGATCAGGAAACGGGCCGCCCGTACGCCGGCGGCATCGCCATGCTCGACGTGCCGCAGGACGTGCTCGACTGGAACGCGGAGGCGAAGGAGATCGCCGCGACGGTCATCGAGCAGGGCGGTGTCGTCGACAACGAAACCCGCGCCGCCGCCGCCCAGGTGAACGAGTACTCCGAACGCGTGAACGCGTGGGTCTACGACCAGACGCGCGCGCAGTTGGACGCCGGCCGCATGCCGGTGATCCTCGGCGGCGACCACGCCGTGCCGTTCGGCGCCATCCGTGCCTACACCGAAACGTATCCCGGCCTCGGCATCCTCCACCTCGACGCGCACGCCGATCTCCGCGACGCGTACGAGGGCTTCACCTGGTCGCACGCATCGATCTTCAACAACGTGATGCGCAGGATCGACGGCGTCGCCAAGCTGGTGCAGGTCGGCGTCCGCGACCTCGGCCAGGCCGAGCGCGCCATGATCGACGAGTCGAATGGCCGCATCGTCACGTTCTACGACGCCGAGCTGGCCGCACGAAAGGAAGAAGGGGAGCCGTTCGCCCGGCTCGCCGACGAGATCGTGGCCGCGCTGCCGCACGACATCTATCTCTCCTGGGACATCGACGGCCTCGATCCCACGCTGTGCCCCGGCACCGGCACGCCCGTCCCCGGCGGGCTGTCATGGAACGAGGCCATCGGCTTGCTGCGCGCGATCAAACGCTCCGGCAAACGCATCGTCGGGTTGGATTTGTGCGAGGTCTCGCCCGGCGAGACGGAGTGGGACGCCAACGTCGGCGCGCGGTTGCTCTACAAGATGATCGGCTTCGCGCTGCTCACGCAGGGCTAGCAAGCTTTGTCATCCCGAGCGTGAGTCGAGGGACCTGGGTGGGCGGCGCGCTGCACATGCCACGAGCCTCGAGCCTCCCGCCCGCCCAGGTCCCTCGACTCACGCTCGGGATGACAGTTTCGATGACGGCTACTTCACCGCCGTCACGACCTTGTCGATGGCCTCGTCCAGCGTGCCCTTTCCCTCAAGAACGTATGGATGCCAATGCGTCTCGATGGCGGTGCGGTACTGGGGCCAGACGCGCGTGAGCAGGTCCTCGGACGTGGGGACGTAGTTCGTCACGCCGCGGGCGCGGAGAGCGCGGACGCCGAGCTGGCTGGAGGTGGCGAAGAGGACGGCGTGCCAGAGGCCGTCCGGCGGCTCGATGGCGAGGCGTTTGGCGGAGGCGGCTATGGCGCGGGCGACCGTGCCGTTGTAGGGACCGACGATCGTGTGGGAGGCCTCGTGCAGCACCATCTCCAGCACCGCGTGCCCCTGATAGCTCGGGTCGCGGCTGGACATCGTCGTGACCGGGCCGGCGGAGCGGAGCGAATTCGTGTATGCGCCGTACGGGCCGGCGTGCGCGGTGACGTCGAGGCGGACCGTCTTCGGCAGCGGCGTGCCATAGACGGTCTCGTGAGCGCGGGCCAGCTCGTCGCCCGCGTCGCGCAGCATGGCCGCGGCGTACCCGATGAAGAAGCGGTTGGCCGCGTCGTCGGCCGGCCACCAGTGGGCGCGGTACACGGGCGCGGCCTGCTTGATGGCGCCGGCCAGCGCCTGGCTGAGCCCGGGGTCCACGGCGTCGTCGGCGACCTGACTGAGCTCGTCCTGCGCGATCCGCATCACGCGCTCGAAGGTGATGTCTCCCTTGCCGCCCCACGCCTCGCGGTAAGCGGCCAGGGCGGCGTTCCACGCCGTGCGCTGCTCGGGCGTGAGCGCGCCGAGGTCGCGCGGCGTGTTCGCGGAGGCCTCGTGCATCAGCGTCTGGTGCAGGTTCATCCAGAAGCTGCTGTGCAGCTCCCAGTTGGACGCGCGCGTGACCTCGGCCGCATGCACGGTCGTCGCGAACAGAAGGATGCACAGCAGTCTCATACGGTCCTCCTCAGCCAGAAGTGGTACGTGGCCAGGCTGCGCCACGGCGCGAAGCGCTGCATGAGCGTGCGGGTTTCGTGCGCATCCACCTTGTGGTCGAGGGCGAACCACTCGCGCAGTGAAGCGCTGAGCGCGCTGTCGCCGGCCGGGACGCAGTCCGGGAAGGCACAGCCGCGCATCATCACGTAGTTCGCCGTCCAGGCACCGATGCCGCGGACGCTGGTCAGCGCCGTCTCCACTTCCTCGGATGCGAGCGACGGGAACGTCTCGACCGGCAGCGAGCCCGCGGCGATGAGGCGTGCCGTGTCGATCACGTACTGCGCCTTCGAGCGCGAGAACTGGCGCGCGGTGAGGTCGGCGTAATCGAGCTGCGCGACGGCGGCCGCCCTGGGATGTTCGCGCAGGCCGTTCGCCGCGGCGGGCCCGCACAGCTCGACGAGCACGCGGCGGAGGCGGTAGGCGAAGGGGAGGTTGACCTGCTGGCCGACGATGGCCCACATCAGGCTCTCCCAGACCGTCGCGGTCTGCGGCAGCCGCGCGCCTTCGTGGCCGCGGACGAGGTCGGGGTGGGCGCGCTCGAAGGGCGCGATGTCGTATGTCAGGCCGAGGAGGCGGCGGGCGATGGCGGCGTTGCCATCCACGATGGCTGTCTGTTTGTCGAGGGTGATGGTCAGGCCGGCTTTGTAGACCGTGTGGCCTTCGACGCGCTCGCAGAGGCTGTCGGAGTCGCGCCCGAGGTAGCGGAGGACGAGGTCCGGGCGATAGTGGCGCGGGAGCTCAATCGCGGCCATGGCGTCGCAGGATCGCGGAGACGATCCGCGGGACATGTACGTGGCAGTCTTCGACGATCACCCGCACGCGCTCCTCGGGTGACCCGGCGATGGCGGTGCCGGCCACGAAGACGCCGGGCACGTTCGTCTCCATCGTCTCCTCGTCGAGGCGCGGCTTGCGGTCGCCGCCCTGCAGGTCGACGCCGAGCATCTCGAAGAGCGTCGTGTCCTGGCGATACCCGGTCAGCGCCAGGACGAAGTCCGCCGGCAGCTCGTCGCCGCTGTTCAGCAGCACCGTCCCGTTGCGGATCTCGACCGGCCACGTACGCGGAAGGAACGTCACGCGCCGGTCGCGCATCATCGAGCGGATCTCGGGAAGGAGCCAGAACTTCACGCTGGTGGCGTCGAAGTCGTCGCGGCGATAGCTGAGCGTCACGTCCGCGCCGGCGCGCTGGCAGCGCACGGCGGCTTCGACCGCCGAGTTGCGTCCGCCGACGATCAGCAGCTTCTTGCGAAAGTACGTGTGCGGATCGTGGAAGTAGTGCGAGACCTGCGGCAGCTCCTCGCCGGGAATACCGAGGACCTTCGGCGCGTGCATGGCGCCGATGGCCAGGACGATCTCGCTGGCGTCGTAGCTGCCGCGATTCGTGTGCAGTGTGAAGTTGCCCTCGATGCGCTCGACGCGTTCATACGTTTTGATCTCGAGATCGAACTGCATGACCACCGCGCGCAGATAGGCGAGGAACTCCTCGCGCTTGATCTTCTGCTGGTCCGGCACCTGGATCGGGACGCCGGCGATGGCCAGGCGGTCGGCGCTGGAGTGGAAGAGCATCTGCTGCGGATACCACTGCATCGTCGCGCCGACCTGACCGGCATCGAACTGCATGTAATCGATGCCGGCCTGCTTGAGCGCCACCGCCAGCTCGAGGCCGATCGGCCCGGCCCCGATGATGGCAGTCCGAAGGGTCATTCGCCGCGCTCGCGCAGGACGGCGCTCTTGGCTTCGATCATCACGTGATGCTCGAGGCCGAGGAGGTCGGCCAGCTTGCGGACGAGATACGTCTCCGAACCGGTGAGCGTGCCGTCGCTGTAGACGAGGCGCCACATCGCCTTCACGATCTCGATGCGCTCGGCCAGCGGCGAGTTCTTGCGGATGTAGTGCGTCAGCGCGAAATGGTCGACGGTCTTCTTGCGGATCTCGTCCGCCGCCTCGACCAGCTCGCGCGTGTCGTCGGGAGACAGCGCGAAGCGCTCCGAGAGGAACGAGGCCATGTGGCCGTCTTCGACGGGAGAGAACTTGCCGTCGGCGTACGCGATGTCGAGCAGGACGGCCGCGGTAGCCAGGCGGAGAGGGTCGTGCTGCTGCTGGGCCGGCTGCACTTCGGAAGTGCGGCCGGTCAACATGTCCAGAATCTTTGCGATGCTCACCGGCGGAGTTTAATAAACTACGGCCAACATGCGCGTGAACATCGAGCAGCTCAGCAACGACGCCTACATCTGGATCTTCGGCATCTCCCCGGCCCTCGACGACGCGAAGAGCGCGACGCTCCTCCGCAACGTCGACGCGTTTCTCGACCAGTGGGCTTCCCACGGGACCCCGATCCGCGCCGCGCGCGACCTGCGCGAGGGGAGCTTCCTCGTCATCGCCGCCGACGAGCAGTCGGACAAGTCGGGCTGCAGCATCGACCGGATGTTCGGCACGCTCAAGGCCATGGAGCGCGAGCTGGGCGTGCAGATCCTCGACTCGAATCGCGTTTTTCTGCGGGACGCCGGGGCCGTTCGCGCCGTTCCTCGCGGCGACTTTCGGAACGCAGCCAATTCCGACACGCCGGTCTTCGACGTGACGGCTGAGCGACTTGGAGACGTGCGCGACGGCAGATGGGAGCGGCGGGCCGCCGACTCATGGCACAGTGCGCTTCTGGGAAGCGCATAATGTCCCATGCGAATCTCGATTCGTCGCGCGGTCTCCACCGACTCTGAACGCGCGACCGAGCTCGCGCGGCGCGCCAAGGCCCATTGGGGCTATCCCGCCGAATGGCTGGCGTCGTGGGACGCGGGCCTCGAGATCACACCGGAAGCGATCGAGCGCCATCGCACCTTCGTGGCCGCCCTCGACGACGAGGTCGTCGGCGTCTGCCAGCTGCAGGAGTCCGACACGCACGCCTTCCTCGAGCACGTCTGGGTCGATCCCGCCGCACACGGACGCGGCGTGGGCCGGGCCCTCGTCGAGCACGCGTGCAGCAATGCGCGCGGCATCATCGCGGTCGTCGCCGATCCGCACGCCGAAGGGTTCTACTTTCGCCTCGGGGCGCGGCGCGTGGGCGAGGTCGCGGCGCCGATGCCGGGCGCTCCGGAGCGCACGCTCCCCCTCCTCGAGCTCGACGGCGAGCGGTAACGCCTTTCTTCCGCCGTTCCTGCTTCGTTCCTGACCCTTCGACGGGTCAATTGTGGAACATGATGGTCAGGGTTTGTACCGCTTTGAAAGCGCGTAAATTCGTAAGTTATTGAAAACACGTCAGTGGCATGAAGGCACTTCGCTTGCCCTTAGGGAGTCCTGGGTAGCGGTTCAGCAGACCGTCCAATAATTCAGAGGAGAATCCCAGGAAATGAAGTCGTTCAAGATCAGTGCAGTTGTCCTCGCGGCCGTCGTGGCCGTCCCGATGTTCGCGGCCAAGCCCGAGAAGGTGGAAGGCTCGTACTACGTCGCCTTCAAGAATGGCGTTACCAACAGCAACCGCGGGTTGCTCAAGTCCGCCGGCGCGGAGATCAGCGCCGAGTTCGATTCGCTGCGGACCGTCGAGGTCAAGCTTCGCAATGCGAACGCCGCCGCGGCGCTCGCGCAGAACCCGAACGTGGAGTACGTCGAAGAAGTGCCGATGCGTTATCGCATGGACCTGGCCGGTGCGCAGCTGGCGCCGAGCCTGAGCAACGGCCTGTACGGCGTGCTGACGACCAAGTCGAACGTCGTGAACGCGACCGGCATCACCGGCGCGGGCATCAAGGTCGGCGTGGCCGACACGCAGCTCGACATCTCGCACCCCGACATCGCCGGCAACCTCGTCGCCCACACGAACTGCGTGACGACGAACCCCTGCTCGGGCAGCGGCTGGCAGAATGACGGCGAGACGCACGCGACGCACGTCGCGGGCACGATCCTCGGCGTGAACAACAACGCCGGCGTGGCCGGTGTGGCGTACGGCGCGAAGCTCGCGCACGCCCGTGTCCTCGGGCCGAACGGCGGCTCGTCGTCCGACATCATGCGCGGCGTCCGCTGGCTGGTGGAGGCGCAGGGCTGCAAGATCGTCAACCTCTCCCTCGGCGGCGGTCTCAAGTCGCGTACGGAAGAGAACTTCTACAAAGAGATGCGCACCAAGGGCGCGCTCGTCGTGGCCGCCACCGGCAACGACGGTGCGACGCGCGTCTCCTACCCAGCCGCGTACCCGGTCAACGTCGCCGTCGGCGCCGTCGACCACAACGACCTCGTGGCCACCTTCTCCAACCGCGGCACGAACATCGACATCACCGCCCCGGGCGTGATGGTCCTCTCCTCCGTCCCGGCCAACACCGGCTCGGAAGCGAGCGTTACCGCCGGCGCCGAGCACCGCGCCTTCGGCCTCGAGTTCTCGCCGAAGACCAACGGCCTCTCGGGCAACCTCGTGAACTGCGGCCTCGGTCAGGTTGGTGAGTTCCCGGCCGCCGTGGCTGGCAACATCGCGCTGATCTCGCGCGGCACGATCGACTTCGTGACCAAGGTCAACAACGCCAAGATCGCCGGCGCCGTCGCCGCGGTCATCTACAACAACGCCGCCGGCGACTTCACCGGCACGCTCGGTGCCGCCGGCACCTACATCCCGGCCGTCTCCGTCTCCCAGGCCGCGGGCGCCGCGCTGCTCACGCAGGCCTCCGGCACGGTGATGAACAAGCTTTCGAGCTGGGATCACTACGACGGCACCTCGATGGCGACCCCGCACGCCGCCGGCGTGGCCGCGCTGATCTGGGCCTCGAACCTGACCCAGACCGCCGCGACCGTCGAGACCAAGCTGAAGAACGGCTGCGACGACAAGGGCGCCGCCGGCTACGACACGGTCTACGGCTACGGCCGCGTCAACGCCGCCAAGTCCCTCGGCATCCAGTAAGACTCTCGCTCATCGAACACGAAAGGCCCGGCGGCAACGCCGGGCCTTTTTTTAGGAGTGCGGCCGCCGCACTCCTACGTGCTCCATTCGCGGAGTTCGGTCACAGAGGAAAGGCGTGGAGCGGCGGGCTTTAGCCCGCCGCCGCCGACGGGCGCGGGAGCGGCGGCGGGCTAAAGCCCGCCGCTCCACGCCTCTCTTCTGTGACCGAGCTTTCGTCCGCTACAAGCCCAGCGCGCGCTCCACCAGCGCCTTCTGCTGGTCGTCGTGGCGGTGATGCGAGCCCGTTGCGGGGGCGGCCGCGAGCGGCCTTCCCACGTACTGCAGCTTCTGGTTCCCGCTGAGGAGCGCGGCCAGGCGCTCGTGGAGGAAGGGCCAGGCGCCCATGTTGCGCGGCTCTTCCTGCACCCAGATGATCTCCGTCGCGTTCGGATAGCCGCCCAGCGCCTCGGCGAGCAGCGTCTGCGGGAAGGGGTAGAACTGCTCGAGTCGGAGGATGGCCACGTTGGCGTTGGCCTTGTCGCGCGCCTGCTTGAGGTCGTAGTAAACCTTGCCCGAGGTGATGATCACGCGCTTCACGTCATCGCTCGTGGCCACGTCGTGCAACACCGGCTCGAAGCGGCCGTTCGTCAGCTCGGCGACGGGCGACGTCGCCAGCGGATGGCGCAGCAGCGACTTCGGCGAGATCACGATCAGCGGCTTGCGCGGGTTGTTCCGCATCTGCCGGCGTAGCGCGTGCGCGTACTGCGCGGGCGTCGTCGGATAGATGACCTGCATGTTCCCCTCGGCGCAGAGCGTGAGGAACCGCTCCAGCCGCGCCGACGAGTGCTCCGGCCCCTGGCCTTCATAGCCATGCGGCAGCAGCAGCACGAGGCCGGAGTGCTGGCCCCACTTCTCCTCGGCCGAGGAGATGAACTGGTCGATGACGATCTGCGCGCCGTTCATGAAATCGCCGAACTGCGCTTCCCACAGCACCAGCGTGCCGGGATCGGCGACCGAGTAGCCGTACTCGAACCCGAGGACGCCGTACTCCGAGAGCAGCGAGTCGTAGACGGCGATGCTCACTTCCGCCTCCGGCTCGTTCGTCGTCTGCGTCAGCGCGTTGTCCACGACCACCGGATCGGCCACCGGCGCCGGTTTCGAATGCGCCAGCGCATTCAGCGGCACGTAGCCTTCGCCGGTGACGTTGTCGTGCACGACCGCATGGCGATGCGAGAACGTGCCGCGGCCGACGTCCTGTCCGGAGAGGCGCACGCGGAAGCCTTCGACCAGCAGCGAGCCGAACGCGATCTGCTCGGCCGTGCCCCAGTCCATCGACTCGCGCCCTTCCGCCATTGCCGCGCGTTTGGCGAGCACCGGCTTGAGCTTCGGATGCGGCGTGAAGCCTTCCGGCAGGCTGGTCAGCGCGCCGCGCACTTTGTCGAGCACGTCCGCCGCGACCGAGGTGTCGGGCGACGCCACGTTCTGGTAGCCGGTCACTTCCTCATCGGTCCAGAGCGGATCGCGATCCGAGTGCGGCGCTTCCTGTTCCCTGGTGCGGTCGAACGCTTCCTGCAACTTGCCCTGATAGTGGTCGAGCCACTCCTCGGCTTCCTTCGGGTCGATGTCGCCTTTGCGCAGGAGCTGTTCGGTGTAGATCTTCCGCACCGAGCGGTGCTCCTTGATCAGCTTGTACATCTTCGGCTGCGTCAGCGACGGCTCGTCGCCCTCGTTGTGGCCGTGGCGGCGATAGCAGACCAGGTCGATGACGACGTCCTTGTGAAACTGCTGGCGGAAGTCGTACGCCAGCTTGACCGCGCGGATGCACGCCTCCGGGTCGTCGCCGTTCACGTGGAAGATCGGCGCCTGCACCATCTTGGCGACGTCGGTCGCGTAGACCGAGGAGCGCGCCGACTCGGGACCGGTGGTGAAGCCGATCTGGTTGTTGATGACGATGTGCACCGTACCGCCGGTGCGATAGCCCTTGAGCTGCGAGAGGTTCAGCGTCTCGGCCACGACGCCCTGTCCGGCGAAGGCCGCGTCGCCGTGCAGCAGCACGGGGATGACCAGCGCGCGATTCTTGTCGCCGATCAGCAGCTGCTTCGCGCGGGCCATCCCTTCGACGATGGGGTCGACGGCCTCGAGGTGCGACGGATTCGACGCCAGCGTGAGCTGCATCTCCGTGCCGCCCGGCGACTGGTGCGTCCCCTCGGCGCCGAGGTGGTACTTCACGTCGCCGGAGCCCTCGCGGGAGTTCGGGTCGAGGTCGCCTTCGAACTCGCGGAAGATCTGCTCGTACGACTTGCCGAGCGTGTTGGCGAGAACGTTCAGGCGGCCGCGGTGGGCCATGCCGATGACACCCTCCACGACGCCGTCCTGCGCGGCTTCGTTGAACAGATAGTCGAGCATCGGGATGACCGACTCCGCGCCCTCCATCGAGAAGCGCTTGTGCCCGACGTACTTCGTGTGCAGAAACTTCTCGAAGGCCTCGGCGTCGTTGAGCTTCAGCAGGATGCGGCGCTTGGTGGCGCCGTCGAGCGGCTGCTTGTTGCGCGTCGGCTCCATGCGGTCCTGTAGCCAGCGCTTCTGCACCGTCTCCTGGATGTGCATGTACTCGGGGCCGATCTTGCCGCAGTACGTCTCGCGCAGCGTGTCGAGGATGTCGCGCAGCTTGCCCTGCTGCTTGCCGCAAAGGCCGCCGCAGACGAAGTCGCGGTCGAGGTCCCACAGCGTGAAGCCGTAGAACTGCAGGTCGAGCTCCGCGTGCGAGGCGACCTTGTACTCGAGCGGATCGAGGTCGGCCAGCAGATGCCCGCGCACGCGGTACGCGTTGATCATCTGCAGCGCGGACGCTTCGCGGGCGATGACGTCGTCCGGGTTGGTCGTGCCGAGGTGCAGGCGATGGCGGTCCTTCGACCAGCGCACCGGCTCGTAGGGGATGCGCAGGTCGCGATAGATGTCGTCGTAGAAGTGGTCCGCGCCGATGAGCAGCTCGTGCACGCGGGCCAGGAACGCACCCGACTCCGCACCCTGGATGATGCGGTGGTCGTACGTCGAGGTCATGGTCATGACCTTCGAGATGCCGAGGTCGGCCAGCACGGACGGATCGCTGGCCGAGTACTCGGCGGCGTAGTCGATGGCGCCCGTGGCGATGATCGTTCCCTGCGACGGCATGAGGCGCGGCACGGAGGCCACGGTGCCGATGGTGCCGGGGTTGGTCAGCGAGATGGACGTGCCCTCGAAGTCGGAGATCTCGAGCTGGTTCGCGCGGGCCTTGCGGACCACGTCGTTGTAGGCCTTGAGGAACTGCGCGAAGTCCATCGCCTGCGAGCGCTTGATGTTCGGGACGAGCAGCGAGCGCGTGCCGTCCTTCCTCTCGATGTCGATGGCCAGGCCGATGTTCACGTCCTCGCGGTCGATGCGCGTCGGCGTGCCGTCCTGCACCGCGAAGGCCGCGTTCATGCGCGGCTGGTCCTTGATGGCCCGGACGATGGCCCAGGCAATGATGTGCGTGAACGACGCTTTCGACTGCCCCATCAGCGCGAGGTGGTTGTTGATGACGCGCCGATTCTCCTCGAGCACCTTGACCGGGATGTTGCGCATGGAGGTCGCGGTCGGGACCGTGAGCGACAGCTCCATGTTCTGGACGATCTTCGACGCCGCGCCGCGCAGCGCGACGCTCTTGCCACCCGCCGGCGTGGCCGGTGCCGGGACGGGCGTCGGACGCGGGGCGACCTGTGGAGCGGCGGGCTTCAGCCCGCCGCCGCCCGGGTTCGGGGCGGGGGCCGCCGCAGGCTGACTGAATCCACCCCCTCCACCCGCTACCGCCGCCACGCGCTCCTCCACCTGCTCTTCCGCGTCCTCCTCGCCGGCCTGCGGCTCGTAGTCGGCGAAGAACTCGCGCCAGCTCGCGCTCACGGAGCTCGGGTCGGTGCGGAACTTCTCGTACAGCTCTTCAATGAAGGCGATGTTGGCGCCGAATGCAGCGGATGACATGTCGTGGTTCCTAATCGAAATCGGTGGCTTCGGCTGCGGTGTGCGACAGCGACGTCAGGCCCAGCCAGCCGAAGCCGGCCGCGAACCCGCCGAGGACGTCGGACGGGAAGTGAACGCCGAAGTACACACGCGAAAACCCGACCGTGAGCACGATCATGCCCGCCAGCGTGTGCCCCATCGCCTGGACCGGCAGCGAGGCCCGCTCGACGAGATGGTGCATGACGATCGGATACGTCGCGGCGGAGAGCAGCGAGTGTCCGCTGGGGAAGCTGTGCGACTTCGGCAGCTTGATGCGCCGCGCCATCTCGATGGGGCGCTGGCGCCGGAAGATGTTCTTGAGGATGGTGTTGATGGCCATGGCGCCGCCGGTGGAGATGACCACCGTCCAGGCGTCGTGCCGGCGCCCGCGGCGCAGCATCATGATCGCCACCAGGCCGGCCGCCGCGCCGATGGCGGCGTGCGAGCCGAGCTGCGTGGCCGCGTCCATGGCCCGGTGCATCGGCACGTTGTCGATGCGGTGGACGGCCTGCATGATGGCGTCGTCGTACTTGTCGGCGTGCCCTTCGACGACCTGGTCCGCCTGCTTCTTGAAAAACCAGAGCGCGAGCGCGGCCAGCACCACGCCGCCGCTCCGGCCAATGGCCAGCGGAAGAAAGTGCTGCCGCCGTTTTCCATGCGGACGCAGAGGCTCTTTGCGGGTCCCTTTTTTCACGGCGGGAGTCTATGACTTTCCAGGTGAAAGGAAAAAGGTAAAAGGTAAAAGTGGGCTTCGCCAGACGGCGCGCTTTTGCTTCTACTTTTCCCTTTTCCTTTTCCCTTTACCTACTTCGCGTAGCGAAGAAACCGATGTGCGGCTTCCGCGCCACTGCATTTACGGTAAAAATCGAGGGCGTCGGTCCAGGGGATGACGGCGCGGGCGTAGCCGAGGCGGCGGAGGTCGGCCAGGGAGGCCAGGAGCAGCGCGCAGCCGAGGCCGCGGCCCCGCATCGACTCCGCGACGCCGGTCGGGCCGAAGAAGCCGAGGCCGCGGTTGTTGACGTCATGCGCCGCGAAGCCGGTGATGGCGCCGTCCTCCTCGGTGATGAAGAGCGTCGGCGTATCGACGTCGAACGCCTTCGCCGCCTCGAATCGCCAGATGCGCCCAAAGTGTTCTTCAATGAACTCGAGGATGCGCTCCGAGTCCCCTCTCCCCGCCCGAGCGGGGAGAGGGCCAGGGTGAGGGGCCGTGGTACTGGCGAAAAGGTTCCACGTCTCCGCGGTCTCCCCATACCCACGCTTCCCGAAGAACCCCGCCTCCGCCTCCAGCACCCCCGGCGTAAAGTAATTCCCCGGCTCCGCGCCAATGACGCTCACGCCTCGCCGTTCCGCATCCGCGAGGAGCGCGCTGCCGATGCCCTGACGCCGCGCCCCGCGATCGACGATCAGCACGCGCAGCCACTTGCCGCACGTCACCGATACGCCCTGCATCTCGCCGTAAACGCGCACCGAGGGCTCGCCGGCGATGCCGTGGCGGAAGCACTTCTCTTCGGCCACGGCGGCCAGGTCATACGGGGCATCGTTGGCGCGCGCGAAGAGAGCGCGCAGCGCGGCAAGGTCGTTAGGAGAGGCGTCGCGGATCACCGCCGCGATTCTACGGCTGCATCACGAACGTCGCGTCGCCCGTGTCGTTGCGGACGATCGACGCGTAGGCGTAGATCACCGTATCCGTGGACGTCACGCGCACCATGGCCGCGTTGAGCGGGCCGGCCTGGAAGTGGCTGAAGATGTCGTTGAACTGGCGGAACGAGCGCGCCGGGATGCCCGTCGCGAACGAGCCGCGCGAAAGGCCGGACGTGTCGAACAGCTCGATCCAGACGATCGTCGACGCCGTCGACGGATTCGACACGCCGACGTTCGTGCGGTTGCCGTCGATCCCGGAGAGGCCGGGGAGGAAGTGGTCCGACACCAGCCGCGACGTCGCCACGCCCGGGACCGACTGCCCGTACTCGCCGTGCTCGCCCACGTTATAGATGCGGGCCCGGGCCGCGATGCGGGCGTGCGGCGTGTCGTCCCACGTCACGCGCACGATGCCGCCGCCGTTCTCGACGCTGAACCAGTAGTGAACCGCATCGGGGATGGCCAGAACTTCCATCGGCGAGAGCACCATCTGTACTTCCTTCGTCTCGCCGTTGTCCTGATGGAAGGTGATGGTCGCGTTGACGATCGGAGCGTTGAGGAAGTTCGGCGCGATGTTGGAGACCACGATCTCCGTCCGCCACAGCGTGGCGTTCGCGCCCGCGCCGCGGTAGACGGCCGGGATGAGCACCTCGCCCGCGAACGCGGACGAGGTCAGGAGGAGAGAGAGGAGAAGAGCGGTACGTTTCATCGATGACCTCACTTTCGACAATGTGGAGCCCGGCTGCTTAATCAATGCTTACGGGAGGGGAGGAAGGAGGAAAGAGGAAGGAGGAAAGAGGAAAGAGGAAAGAGGTACGAGGGATGAGGGATGAGGGATGAGGAAAGGCACCGAGGAGCGCCGCCGTCCCGGCGGCTGTAGCAGCGGGCGTCCCGCCCGCCCGCGCAGGCGGGACGCCGGCGCTCCCCTCGGATTCCCGCGCTGTCGCGCGCCCTCTCGTGGAGCGCCCTTCACGAGACTGTCATCCCGAGCGTGAGTCGAGGGACCTGGGTGGGCGGGCGGCGCGCTGCACGTGCCTGCCGCCCCCGCCCGCCCAGGTCCCTCGACTCGACGCTTCCAAGAAACTCGAATTTTCGTGTTCGCAACCAGCGTATTTGCAAGTACTTGCATTTTGCCTTGAGCGAGGCACGCTCAAGATAGTTTCTTTCCCTCAGGTGCAGCGCAGCGCGCTGT
>Ga0190272_10000048_pt1 | contig 94912 bp, 80 predicted proteins | sample Popmic504T_FD_133746 | JGI IMG/M metagenome (GOLD analysis project Ga0190272, IMG submission 133746) | Populus adjacent soil microbial communities from riparian zone of Shoshone River, Wyoming, USA - 504 T | ecosystem: Environmental > Terrestrial > Soil > Riparian zone | place: USA: Wyoming... | reverse complement strand
TGCCCACTGCCCACTGCCCACTGCCCACTGCCCACTGCCCACTGCCCACTGCCCACTGCCCACCGCCCACTGCCCACTGCCCACTGCCGACTCAATCGCCCTGTGCCCCCTTTGCAGCGTTCCTGACTGAGCGAACAATCTGTTCCAGCAGAAGGCTATGAAGTTGCGTTCCCTTTGGCGTTACAGTCCATTCGAATCTGCTCGAGCCTGCTGGAGCTACTTCTTTTACGCCAGACAGTAATCCGACCTGCTGAAGAACCTCCAGATTCTCCCTGGTTATCTCCTCGCCCGTGTACTCAATATCAAACCGCCCCGCCGCATCGGTTTTTCGCGCTTTACCTAAAATCAGGAAAAGCTGGAGTTGATGATCGGTGAGACCGGCGAGTCGGGCAAACTCGGCCGCCACGTGCTGATCGACTGCCGCCTGCCGCAGTTTAATTTCAAATGAACCTGCTTTTATCGATTCAGCGTTGACTAACAGATTAGCTAACCGATCACGCGCAAAGAAAACGCCGATCGCTACCATCAACGCTATCAGGAGAATTGCTACTGAGCGGTTGGCATGTTGAATGATGGCAAGCGCAAGTTCACGCCGAAACGGAGATGTTTGCGCATCGGCTTTCTCCGCTTCCTTCGTTGGCGACTCCGTGGGAGTTCGGACCGATGGTTCCGGCTTTGGTTCAGTTGTCTCGGGCGCCTCGCGACCAGTTGTCGAGTTGTTATCGTCCATTATCTTCTCCTGATCACTTGAGGTTAACGACTTGGGGCCACACGCATACTTCGGCGTTGCTTAACAGCGCGCAGCACGATATTGCCGACCTTTGCGGCTGTCAAGAGTGTTGCGCAGGAATCCGTCAGCACTCCAAGGAGTTGAACGATCACGCCCACGTTCTCAAATGTTTGCGGTTTGCTATCGCGTGCGCCTTGTTCCCTTCAGATTCCGTCTGGAAACCTTAAGGCAAGGCTCGATGACTGCGAGAGTGGTTAACGCTCGCAGAGGCTTGTTTTTAAAATTGCTGGCCTGATAGAGCGTTCCGTCAAAGTCTGACTTCGCTATTTCCTTCATGGCATTCTCCGGGTTGAATCCGGGAATAGGAAACATTGCGAAAATTCCGAAAGTCTTCCCCTCAATGCGTCTCAGAACAAACTGCCGAGAGAAGTCTGGCGACTCGAGACGGTTGATTGTCTTGATCGCGTCGCTCAGGATCACGATCGCGCGCGCTGAATCAAACTTTGAGTAGAGGTAGGCGACGTTCAGCTGTGTCCGAGCGCTGACCAGCGTCACGGGCGCCTTCGCTGCAGCGTCGACCACTTCTTCAAGAATCTCTCGCGCTTGCGTCTGATCCACGTTTTGCTTTAATGATTCCTCGGCGATACGAACGTACAGAAAGCCGCGTTGATCAAGTTCTTCGACTTTGGCTGCCACACTGCGTGCTCTCACCAGGTCGCCTCCTGTTATCTCGCTTTGCGTCCGCGTAAAGTAGAACCAGTTAAGCAACTGAGTGCGGGATCGGGAGTCGGCGATTTTGTTCGCCGCATTGATCACGGTTTCAATGTCTTCCTTTGGCGAAGCGTTCATGACTGTGGAGACCAGGATCCGGTCGCGGGTCTCAACGTCAGGGTTCTTCTCCGCAGCTTCCACCCTTTCCAGGAAGGTTCCCTCAGGCGGAGTCAATGGATTCTTAACTTCTGAAGGGCGTCGCTGAGACGCTTCGGGGAGTTGCGCGCCAAGATTAAACTTCGCCTGTTCAACCGCGGGCGCCAGATCCGGCAGAGCCTGCGCAATCTGTCTCTCCAGGCGCGTCAGTGCCAGCCACATTTGTTCCGGCTCGGGAAGCCGACTGCCGGGATTGATGCCGGCAGGCCTGGCAATCTGTTCCTGCACTCGACGCAGGAGGGTTTGGACCAGCAGACGTTGAAGACCAATATTCGGTGTGAATCCAGCGGGAACGCGATACATCAAACGACTTGGCATATTTCCCGCATCCCGTTCATTTCCGAATGGAAAAGCCGACAGGTAAAGAAACCGATCCATGGGCGCCGTGGCGTAGGCGGCGAGCGCGGTTGATAAAACTGGTCGGCTACCGGACGGTTAACTCCCGCCAGCCGATAAATAAACACTGTCAGGTGCATAGTGGCCGGGAACTGCAGGGTCTGACCTGCGAAGCTAAGCGCAGCCGCTTGATTGGTATCGACCAGAGAGTTGGCCATTTCCAGGAGCCTCTCCGCCATTTGGCCCTCGCGAGCTTTGTTGGGCGAGCCAGTCTCCTTCGCCTCCTCCGCTAAGTCGTCGACCATTTTGTCTGTCATCTTCCTAGCCCAGGCGGAATCACGTCGGGCGATTGCAGTTATGACGGTGAAGCGCACGTCTGGCATACCGATCAACATGCCACCATCCTGTTTTGGCGCAGAGCCTTTCTCTCTATGAAACTGGATCGCCAAATCGAAAGCTTCACTGAAAGCAGCGCGCGCCTGTGCCTCGTGATAGGGCCAAAGTAGATCAGCTGCCCTGATTGAAACAGAAATTCTGCGTTCGTTGTCGTCGTAGGTTCTGGTTTCAGCAAGTTGTTGCTGCACAATCTCGACAGCTTGCTCGCTGGTACAAGAGGGGGAGACGACGGTCTTAGCTGCCGGCTGCTGTTGATCAAATGCGTAGGTATTGACGACTCCAAACATAAGAAAAGCGAGTCGAAGTAGGAGTCGGCGAGAGAGGATTGTCATGCTAATCATCCTTAGTTGCTTGAACCAGCGATTCAGGTCGCATCATCTTCCGGCAGTCAAGCGTAAGCTTTGAGCAATCAAGGGAACGATTCGTCGCGGGATGTCGATGGCCGCTTTGATGTGACGCGCGTGGGTGAAGTGGCCTGCAACGTAAACCCCGGGCACGCTCGTTTCAAACGTAACGGGGTCGTAGGCGGGAACTTCGGTTAGCTTTCCCGGCTCGGTCTTCACGCCGACGTTCTTCAGCAAAGTCAGATCGGCGTCGCTGCCAATCAAAACAAATACCACGTCGTTGGCAATAGTAACGATCTCACCGTCTTCCGTTTTGAGTCTGACGTTGGCTTCGGTGATCTCAACGATATCTTTGTAGAGAATAACGCGTAGGTGTCCGGCGGCGATTTGCTGATCGAGTGGTTTACGCACCCAATGCTTCATCGCGCCTGCCTTAGGATCTGTGTTCTCCCAATCCTCGCGCCAGATTGCGAGAGTCGTGCGCGCGCCTTCTTCAGCCAGGAACAACGCGGCTTCGGCGGCACTGTTTCCGCCACCAACTACCAGAGCGTCTCTGCGAACAAATGCATAGGGCTCGACAAAAAGATGATGCGTCTTGGGCAGGTCTTCACCGGGAATGCTGAGACGTCGCGGGTGGGCCATGGCGCCAATAGCAAACAAAATTCGCGCCGCCTGGTAGCGGCCTTTATCGGTGTGAACGACGAATCCGCTCGGGGCGACATTCTGAATAGGGCTCTCAACGAGATTCTTAATGTCTGTGACCACCTCTCCAGCGTTGATCTGAAGATCGTGATCGAGAACGAAATGGACGTAATGCGAGAGCAGCTCCTCCCGCGTCGGTTTGTCGCGACAGGGTTTTAGAGCGCCCTCGTCCATTTCCAGTTCGTTTGGAGTGGAGAACAACGTGCGACCGACGGGATAACGCCGGATGGTGTCAGCAATCGTGCCTTTCTCGATTACCAGATAGCGCAGACCTTCTTCCGACGCGACGCGTGCGGCGGAGAGTCCGGCCGGACCGGCGCCGATGATCAATAAGTCGAGTGGCTTATTCATTTTGGTGGGTCTGACTCAAGAAGTTCAGAGTACAAACTTTAGTTTGCTTCCTGGTACAAAGGCGGCAAGCTAAAGCTTGTACTCTGAACTGCGGGCTTCACGTCCAATTCAATGCCGATGTCCACATAAACTTGAACCTTACACTTTCAACATAGTCAGACGAACACTTCGCCGCGCGCCACAATCACCGATGGACCACCGACGCGCACCTCGGTAACCTCGCCCGGTTTGCCTTTGATTTCAACATTGATCCGGCTGGGACGATGAATAAAATCACCCTGCTCAATTACAAAACTGTATTTTCCTTCAACGGCCTCAACATTCTGTGCGCCGTGGTGAACCAGGTAGGCGCCGAGCGCGCCGCCCGCACTGCCCGTTGCCGGATCTTCCGCAATGTTGTCGCCCGGCGCGAACATGCGCGTGTGCGCTCGAGCTGCGCCAATCTCGATCGTTTCACGACTAAAAGCGGAGCAGCCGGTTGCGCCTGCGCGCTGATAAATCTCAGCCAGCAACGAACTATTAACCCGACAACGGCTTAAGTCAGCCAACGATCGAATGGGAACGGCAAGGAATGGAAGGCCGGTGGAAACAACTTGAATCGGCAGGGTCTCATCGAGGTCTTCGATCCCAAGACCAAGCGCCCGCGCAAGATCCTCCTGCCCGCCGCGATCTTCCAGGACATTTCCCATCAGGGGCTGTCCCTGCGTCATCACCACCTGAACGGGCGCACCCGCTGCGAACTCAATCTCAACCGGCAAGACACCGATACCGACTTCGTGATGAATGCGGGTCCAGCCATTTCCATCATCGGGGAGCGGCACGATGCCTTCACGCGCGAGTAGATTCCAGGTGCCAACAATCGGATGACCCGCAAAAGGGATTTCGCGCGCGGGTGTGAAGATCCGCAAACGGCGCAACACCGAGGGTCGGGCCGCTACGTTGGCTGATGAAGTGTCAGCGACTTTATCCGCCTGTTCGGCCGGCTGCTGATTGCCGTTTGCTGCTTGCTCTCCTTCCGGTTTCAGTACAAAGACCGTCTCCGAAAGATTCATCTCGCGAGCAATCTTCATCATCTGTTCGTCCGTCAATCCTTCTGCTTCAGGAAATACTGCGAGAGCATTTCCGGCGAAGGGTTCTTCGGTAAACACGTCGAGTTGAATAAAGCGATAGCTGGTCAAGTGAAGTTAACTCCTGATCTTTGGATTGTCCTCGACATGATCAATGGGCAAGGGGCGGGGGTCAAGTGGCTGAGAAAAACAGAAGGAGGGCTGCGGAAATGGCTTCAATCGCAGAACCAGAAAATTGGATGAAATGTTTTAGCACTCTCCGACATTACTAGTAGATGAAAAGATTTCGGCATTGCATCAGGAAAGCGTCGGCAAGGTGACATAGGTTGTTTAAGCAAACTGCGCTCGCTACTGCGGTCGGGGCGCTCTCGCTCAGATTTCCGAGACTTGGACTAACGGCAGTGTGAATGCAAGGGTTCTTTCAAAAAGTCTTGACAATGCAGGGTGCTTGAAATATCGTGCGCGCGTTCTCAATGCCTTATCGGCCGCACGTCGAGTAATCCGGCTCTCAGATTTCCTGCAAGCTATCGGTAGTAGAAATTCAGGTTCTGCGCTGCAACTCCAACATGGTCTGCGACGGGTCGCGAGGTCAACGGACCATTTTGGACGTCGTGTTTTAAGTTCTGAAAACAAACTTTTGGGGAGGACAAGATGCGAGGGCTATTGCTTTCAATGCTAATTAGCGTTGTTGCGTTCACCACCGGATGTCCACAGGGGCCATCCAAAACTTTCCCGGGGGTAACCAACTCCAAGAGCCTGGTGGCTAACATGAATAGCTACCTCAAAGCGGCGCAGGAAAAGTATGCGGAGGCTTTAGAGGATGACCCAACAGATGCGCAGGAGCTGGCCAAGCAGATTCGGAATGATGCGATTGATGATGCCTTGGCGGTGATCGACGACAACTATACTGATTACATCCGGAACATCGAGTCACGGCGCTCACGAGCAGATTTTATCCTGGATGTGATTGAGCTCGGAGCGGGCGCCGCAACCGGAATTACGAAAGGCGAACGGCCAAATCAGATCCTGGGTATTGCGCTGACCGCCTTCCGCGGAGGTCGAAAATCCACTGAGCTAAACTTTTACAAGCAGCAGACCACTCCGATTTTGATCAACAAGATGGATGACAACCGGGCGACTGTGCTGGGCGATATCCTGGTCAAGAGAGATTCGCCGGTTAGAGACTACTCAATTAAAGCGGCAATCAGGGACATGGTTAGCTATTACAATGGTGGGACCCTGGTTCGCGCCTTTAGTGAGTTGTCCAAAGTGACCGCAGCCCAGGCTCTGGCTTCACAAGCAAGAGTGCGACATCTCAGCGGTCCGCTAACTGTCTCGACCATTCCCTCTATCCCCGTGGCCAGAGTGTTCCAACTGATTGATAAGCAAAAGATCAGCCTCGCGAGGCAAAGAGCGAATGCGATTAGTGCGTCGCCGCCCGCCCCGGCGGGAGCTGACCCTGGGACTGTTACGGCCGCCCAGGCCCTCAGGACTGAAAAGCTTGAACCAGTCAGGCTCAAACTTGACACTATCTGGAAAAACATTCAAAGCAGCGGCAAGTTTGATGCGGCGATCACTTCCCTGAGAACCGATGCCGGCAGAAATACAATCTTGGACAACATCGATAACGCTCCGGCTAGTGTCACCGAACAAAACTATCTAACCCTCTTGTTTGCTCTGCAGTCCGCGCTAAACAAGGACGCTGATTTGAACAGGGAACTCCTGGCAATTCTGATGACAGCCAACCCGTGAAAGGAATCCGTATGGGAGAACAATACAAGAGCTACTATCCGGGCAGCGCCACGCTTGACGAGACGTGCCGGGCATGTTTGGTCGAGGTGCTTGACGGCGAGCCAAAAAAGCTGATGTCGGTGGAAGGAGTCATTCACGACCAGGAAGAGGGCGTCGAACAAAAACTCAACGAAGCCACGTTTGAGAAAGATGACGACCCCATGGCGATTCTGACCATGCTTAACGACTTCGTATTTGTTGACGTGTCGACTCCGCAAGGCGCCAGCGACGCGGCGGCCGCCAGTAAGGGGAGCACAAACATTGGCGGGCCAGGAGCCCAGTTTTCGATCTGGATCGAGGGAGTGTTGACTCCAGTTCAAATTCTGGGTAAGCACACCGAATAGTCGAAGAGGATGACGACACCCGCATGCACTCGAAGTCTAGTGTCTGCCACCGGGGTTTAGTTGACCCGCCCCAAAAAAATCCGATTACCTAAACCAAAGGAGACGAACATGCCTTACAGAGATCCGACGCCCGAGGCAGACGTTCAAGAGTCGCCACAACTGAACAAAGCAACCCGGACGCTGGCGGTTTTTTATATCGCGCTTCCATTCGTGTTGATCTACCTGCTCTTCAAGATTTTTCCGCCTAATCCCTGGCCGCCCGATCCGTGGGTGCAGGTATTTTTCCTCTTCAAAACGTTCAGCGTCTGGACCACTCAGGAGGAGCGGCTCATCCTGCTTGTGATCGTGGCTGGTGCTCTGGGTAGTTATATCCATGCGGCCACTTCTTATTCTGATTATCGTGGGAACCGGCAGTTTAACCACAGTTGGCTGCTGTGGTATCTGCTCCGACCTTTCGTCGGCGTTTGCCTTTCGTTGATTGTCTATTTTGCGGTCAGAGGCGGGCTCCTCTCGATGGTCCTCAGCGGTGAAACCGCAAACGAGGCGAAGAACATCAATCCCTTTGGAGTAGCCGCGATCGCCGGTTTGACGGGAATGTTTTCCAAACAAGCCGCCGATAAGCTGGCAGAAGTATTTAGTACGCTCTTCAAGTCTCAGGGCGACTCAGCCAGAAAAGATAGCTTAACTGAAGGCTCAACTATTGCGGGCGTTGATCCAACTTCCGGCCCCGCAGCGGGCGGCAACAGATTGACGATAACGGGAACCGGTTTTAGCGGTGGTGCTAAAGTTGTCGTTGGGGGTAACGAGGCGGCAAATGTCGAAGTTGTCGACGATACGACCATTAAAGCCGATGCACCTGCTGGTGAGGGGACCGTCGACGTGGAAGTCGTGAGTTCGACGGGACAGAAGTCTACCAAGCCAAAGGCCTACACATATACGGCGTCTGATGCTGGAGACGGCGGAGATGGTGGCGGTGGCGGAGATGGTGGCGGTGGCGATAGCGAGGGTGGCGCTCATGACACGGAGCTGAAGCCTGACACACCAGATGAAGCTCTACCGATAACGGAAGGAGGGGTGGAGTAATGGCTTTCTCGCTAATATGGTTAGCTGACGTACTAAGAGCTGCCGGGCTGAAAGTATCCTTAGATCCGGGCTGGGAAACCCGCGGTTTAGGCGACATGGGATCCGTCTTCGGCGTTATCTGCCACCACACCGGAGTCAGAAATCCGAGCAAGCTCAACATGCCAACGCTGAATTCGTTAAGAAATGGACGGCGAGCGGAGCCGAGGTTGGCAGCATTGCCCGGACCGTTGGCCCAACTTGGACTAGGCCGAGACGGCACTTATTTCATCATTGCTGCCGGCCGCGCCGCACATGCAGGCAAGGGAAACTTCAGGGGCGTGAGCGGCAACATGAGATTCATAGGTATCGAGGCTGAAAGCTCGGGGTTGGGGAGTGATCCCTGGCCTGACGTCCAAGTTGACGCCTACCAACGCGGGGTGGCGGCTATCTTGAAGCACCTTAACAAAGACGCTTCGTTCTGCATTGGTCACAAGGAGTATGCGCCCGGCAGGAAAACCGATCCAAATTTGAACATGAACGATTTTCGCGCCGCCGTCACCGCGATCATGAGTGGTACCGCGACTGTGCGCCCTCCGATACCCGCGGTTGAACCGGCGCCTCCGGCTGGCACTCCGCCGCGACCCACTGTCCGTCGACCGATGAAGGGTGAATTCGTCAAGCAGATCCAGGCAAAGGTTGGTGTCCCCGCTGACGGCACCTTTGGACCCAAGACGGAAGCAGCGGTGAGAGTGTTCCAGCGCAGTCATAATCTCGTGGCGGACGGCATTGTGGGGCCGAAGTCCTGGATAGCTTTAGACAAAGCGTGATCGCCGGAAGGTCTTCGGCATAAAATATAGTTAACTGGTTCTGACTGGCTAGCGATCTCCAGTAACTTTTGGATTTACCGAAATTTTCAGGAGGAAACTCATGGCATTACTACAGCGCGGCTCAACCGGACCAGAGGTCACCGCACTTCAAACCAAACTCAAGCAACTCGGGTTCGATCCAAAAGGAGTGGACGGGAATTTTGGATCTGGCACTGAACTGGCGGTGATAGCCTTTCAGAAAAGTAAGGGGTTAACAGCCGACGGCAAGGCAGGGCCAGCCACGTTGGCTGCTTTGCAATCGAGCGGCGGCGCGCAACCGAGCGGGGGCGCAGCTACAACACCCGCTGTCAGCGCAACCAGTCTCAACCTCGCTGCTTTGGTTGGCCTGCTTCCCGCGCCGGTTATTGCTCAAATCCCGGAGACCGCGGAAAAGTTTGGTATTAGCAGCGACCTGCGATTGGCACATTTTCTGGCGCAGTGCGCGCTCGAGTCAGTTGAGTTTACGGCTACAGTTGAAAATCTAAACTATCGGGCCGCGCGCCTGGCGCAAATCTTTCCCAAATATTTTAGAGGAGTAGACACGAACCTCTACGCAAACAATCCGGCCAAAATCGCCAATCGCGTTTATGCCAACCGAATGGGAAATGGTGATGAAGCGTCGGGTGACGGCTTCAAGTTTCGCGGACGCGGTTATATCCAGTTAACAGGCCGAAACAACTACACCAGCTTCACCAATTTTATTGGCGAAGACTGTGTTACTAACCCTGATCTGGTTGCCACCACTTACCCGTTAGCTTCTGCGGGATTCTTCTTTAACTCAAACAAGATCTGGGCGGTGTGCGATCAGGGCTCAAGCGATGCCACCGTTCGTGCAGTCTCGACTCGGGTGAACGGCAACCCGCCGCATGCGGTGCCTGAAAGAACGCAATACTTCCGGAAGTTTTATAACGCGCTAACGTAGTCGAGCGAGTTTTCCGAAATTGCCACGTGTCTGAACGCAACCCTATAATGCGTTCGCTTGACTCAACACCCAACCAGCTCGAATAAAGGAACGACAGCCGCCGCGCTTTCTCTTCATGAATTGCGCGGCCTGCTTTTGCCGATTACCACACCCTTCAGTCACAGCGGTGAGGTGGATGAGCGGGCCCTGCGTGCAAACATTCAACAATGGAACCTCTGCGGTATTAATGGGTATGTCATCCTCGGGTCCACCGGCGAGCGTGTGAATCTGGATGAGACCGAAAGCTTTCGGGTGATCGAAATACTTAGATCTGAAATCCCCGAGCGACCAGACAGACCGGCATTCATCGTGGGGGCTGGACAACAGAGTACCTACGGCACTATCACGGAGATCAAGCGAATCGCTCATGCGGCGGATGCCGTTCTGGTTATCACGCCTCATTTCTATCGATCGGCAATCAACCAGGAAACTCTGGCGGATCACTACCGCGCCGTTGCCGATGCTTCGCCCGTGCCGCTCATTCTCTACAGCATGCCGGCGCTCACCGGAATCAAGATCGAACCGGAGACCGCCGCGCGTTTGAGTGCTCACGAAAATATCATCGGCATCAAGGACAGCTCTGCTGACGTTACCGGGCTCCAGGAAACCCTCAGGCTCACAAGCACAGACTTTGCGGTGTTCACCGGTAATGGAACTGTATTTTGTGAAGGATTGCTGGCAGGCGCACGCGGAGGAATTCTCGCAGTCGGTTGCGTGGCCCCGGCCCTTTGTCTCGCAATTTATGCCGCAGTGAAACTGGGTGACATGGAACGAGCGAAGCGATTACAAACGGCGTTGACGCCGCTGGCGACTGCGGTCACTACGAAGTTTGGCATTGGCGGCCTGAAGGCCGCACTTGAGATGAGGGGGTACGTTGGTGGCTTTCCCCGAAATCCGCTACCGGCGCCGGATGAGACGGCACTCGAAGAGATCAGACGTTGTTTGGAAGGCGCGGACGCTGCACTTCACGAAGTTGCACCCAGGGGATCCGAGGCGACTCACTAGCAATCAGTTTATTCAGTAAATCAATATCCACGGATTACGCAGAGTCAAAGCCTCGCACACCGGATATCATCTGGGTAGCCACTGGACAAGACGAACATACCGCGTAGAATTGCGCTTGAGAACTTTACCACGGAGCGACCACAAAATTGAGCACCGCCGAACCTGCATGTTACAGCACACCTGAAGAGTCTGGCTTGCGGGTGGAATCACTTTCGTTCGACAAGATTCCGCAGCAGACGCGGCTGTTTTTGGACTACCTGCGCGACCCCACCGCACTACGCGAATTTTACCCAGCTGCGGTACGTTTCCATCACGAGCTGCAGGCGCGGGCACCCGAAGTTTTGGCCGCGCATACTGTAGACCGGAACGCGCTCTGCGATGCACTGTTGGATCTGAATGCCTCGTGGGGTGCGGGCGAAGAGACTTTCAAGAATATTCAACTCCTGCGGGAACCGGATTCGGTCGCTGTGGTTTCGGGACAACAGGCCGGATTATTTTCCGGCCCGCTGTATACCATCTACAAAGCGCTGTCCGCAGTGAAACTTGCCGGCTGCTTATCGCAACGAAAAACTAAAGCAGTGCCGGTCTTCTGGATCGCCACTGAGGATCACGATTTTCCTGAAGTCGCGAAAGCGGAGTTAATCGGTCGCGATTGCCGTCTGGCAAGTGTGGAAGTCACTTCCGATGTGCACCGCGATGGCCAGCCCGTGGGTCGGGTGGTAATTGACGATTCGATTAATGATGTCCTCGATAACTTGCTAAACCTTCTGCCGGTATCCGAGTTCACTCCAGACCTCGAAGCGGTGTTGCGCGATGCGTGGCGTCCCGGCCGTGGATACGGCGAAGCCTTCGCTCGCATGATGACCTCGTTGCTGGGAAAGCATGGCCTGGTGCTTCTCGATCCGCTCGACAAGCGCCTTAAAACGCTTGCGGCTCCCCTGTATGCGCGAGCAGCGCTCGGCGCTCATGAAATCGCCACGGCTATCGAAGTCCGCAGCCGCCGGCTGATAGAAGCCGGTTACCATGCGCAAGTTACCGCATCGGAAAACTCCTTTCCCCTCTTTCTTCACGATGAAGCGGGAGCTCGACATGCCGTCTCTCGCACGGCGGAGGGGAAGTATGCTACGAAACAGAAGGAACGCTCGTATTCAGCTGAGGAGTTGTCTGAGATGGCCCTGGCCCAGCCGGAGCGTTTCAGTCCAAACGTAACCTTGCGCGCAGTGGTCCAGGATTTTCTATTGCCGACAATTGCTTACTATGGCGGCGCCGCTGAAGTGGCTTACTTCGCCCAGACCGCTGAAGTCTATCGCTTACTGGAAAGGCCGGTCACTCCGATTCTTCCGCGCTCGAGCTTGACGATGATTGAATCGCATACAGGCCGGGTGCTCGAGCGTTATGGACTTTCACTGGAGGATTTGTTTGCCGGACCGGAGAGCGTGATAAGACGCGTCGTTGAGGAGCATCTCGGAGCGGATACGGCAAAGTCGTTCGTTAGGACTGACGAAACGGTGAACCGTCAGCTCGACGAGTTGCGCGAACAACTGCACGCCGTTGATCCAACACTTGCTGATGCCCTGGAAACGGGCCGGCGCAAAATCAACTATCAGCTGGAGGGTCTGCGCACCCGTTTCCATCGAGCCCAAATGGCGCGGGACGAGGCGGCCCAGCGGCAGTTGCTGCGTGCGTTTGAACAATTGTATCCGAACAAAGATCTGCAAGAGCGCCACATCAACATCACTTCATTGCTGGCTCGTCACGGGCGTTACGTTATTGACTGGATTTATAACGCGATCAATATCGGTTCGGATGAGCACCAGATCGTCTATCTGTAGAAGATGCTGGATGTTAGATACTAGATGCTGGAACTATGCTAGGCACCAAGGCAGCCAAGTCAGCAATTAAGAGTCATCGCGATCTAATTGTGTGGCAGAAGTCAATGGACTTGGTGGTTGCGGTTTATAGAGCGACGGACACCTTTCCCAAGACCGAGGTATACGGGCTGACCAGCCAGATTCGGAGAGCCGTTACTTCGATCCCAGCAAACATTGCTGAGGGCCAAGGTCGCAGGCTTCCGAAAGAGTTTGTTCAATTTCTTGCCAACGCCAGAGGCTCCTTGTGGGAGTTGGACACACACCTGGAAGCAGCAATGCGTATCGGTTTCTTAAGTCCTGATACTCACCACGAATTACCAACTCGGATGGATGAAGTAGGTCGGATGCTGAATGGACTCATGCGTTCGGTGAGTAATTCCGCCAAACTAGCATCCAGCATCTAACATCCAGTATCTCTCTTTTCCTATGTCCAAAATCCGCCTTCTCCCCGACCACGTTGCCAACCAGATTGCCGCGGGCGAAGTAGTTGAGCGTCCCGCATCTGTTGCCAAGGAGCTGGTGGAAAACGCGATCGACGCCGGCGCCAGGCGAATCACTTTAGATGTCGAAGCGGGCGGGCGCAGGCTTTTGAAAGTTTCAGACGATGGCGAAGGAATGGTCAGAGACGATGCGGTGATGGCTTTCGAACGTCACGCAACCTCCAAAATCGCGAAATCGGAAGACCTCAGTTCCATCAGCACGCTCGGTTTCCGTGGGGAAGCCCTCGCCTCAATTGCCTCAGTTGCACGCGTTGAGCTCACTACGAATACGGAAGAGGGACTGGCTACTCGCGTTGTAATCGAGGGCGGCAAGATGCGCGACGTTAAGGACGCAGCCCATCCACGCGGTACCACGCTCACAATTCGCGATCTATTTTTCAATGTGCCGGCGCGGCGAAAATTTTTGCGTTCGGAAGCGACGGAAAGTTTTCATCTTACCAATCTGGTCACTCACTACGCTCTGGCCCATCCCGAAATTGCTTTCACGCTGACGAACAACGGCCGCGAGGTGCTGCGCGTTGCGTCAGCCACTGACCTGCGCGAGCGTGCCTATCAGATTTTCGGCGCTGAGTTTTTGGACAACCTTCTGGAGGTTAACGGCGGACATTTAAATGTTGCTCGAGTAAGCGGTTTTGTTTCCGCGCCGCGCGACCGGCGCAGCTCGCGCGATGCTCAATACTTATTCGTGAACGGAAGGTTTGTTCGTGATCGGCTGATTTCGCGCGCTCTGTCGGAAGGCTACCGGGCAGTGCTGCCGCACGGCGTATATCCCGCCGCGTTACTCTTCATCGCCACGCCGCTTGAGGAAGTGGATGTGAATGTTCATCCAGCCAAAACTGAAGTCCGATTCCGGCGTTCCGCCGCAGTTGCCGATGCCGTGCGTGAATCGGTGCGGGGGGCACTGGCAAGCGCGGGCTATGTCCGGCGCGATGCGCCCGAGCAGCAACCGCAAATTTCGGTTGAACAACCTGAATCTGCTGAACGGGCTGACGCCATGTCAGCAGTCGGGACGCCGATTCCAGCCGCGCAGCCACGAATCGATTTCACTTCACATTCAATCGATCAACCTGTGCCACAAACGCCAAAGTCAGAACCGCCTGCGGTAGCGGGCGGGCCCAGAACGGTCCAAAGTTCACAGTCCAATGTCCAAAGTCAACCGCTTCCTGGGACCGCGGGCGTGCGGGGTCCCCAGCGGGGCAGCCCCGATGGGGTGCTAGTCCCGCCCGCAATTAGCGCGGAGCGCGAACCACCTTCCGTAAGTTTCCCAGACGTTAGCTCGCCGCTCTCGCCTGCACCACCATCTCGCGGCGTTTCAGTTCAACTCCCACCGCTCAACTCCGCCGACAAGTTCGCTCGCGAAGTCTCAGTGGAATCGCTCCCGGCGGACATCCGCCCGCTCGGCCAGCTCGACGAAAGTTTCATCATCGCCACCGACAACGAGGGATTGCTGTTGATTGATCAGCACGTCGCCCATGAGCGTATTCTCTTCGATAAATATCGAGCGCTTGAGTCCACGCGCGTTGCGGAATCGCAGCATTTATTAATTCCGGAAACTTTTGATCTGACGCCGGCGCAGGCTTCTGTCTTCGATTCGGTGGCGAAGGAACTGGAAAACTACGGCTTTGAATTAATGCGTTTGTCTGGTCGCACAGTTGCGATTAAGGCAACTCCGGCAGACCTGCCCGCGAGTGAAGCGCGCAACATGCTCGCGGAAATTCTGGACACCGTTGATGCGGAGAAGAAGGGAAGTGCGCGCGAAACGTTGCGGGACGATATCGCTGCATCGCTCGCGTGTCACGCGGCGATAAAAGTTAACATGCCGCTGACGCATGAGAAGATGCGCTGGCTAATTGATCGTTTGTTACAGACGTCGTCACCGACCACTTGCCCTCATGGCCGCCCGGTGATCCTGCGACTCGCCACGCGCGACATCCTAAAAGGCTTTCACCGGATTTAGCTCTCACTTCGGTGGACAGAATAATGCTGACAACCCACGCAGGTCGCGTTCAATCGATTTCTAAGGAGGCGGGTAGTCGGTAGAAGATCAACCGCCACCGGTGCCCGGAGGGTCGCCATCGTCACCGCTACCGCCCCCCGGCGGGTCGCCTGTGATTCCGCCCCCACCACCGCCTGGTGGGTCACCCGCCGCGGAACGCCCTTCACCGCCTCCATCACCCGTGGGTGGATCGTTTGAAGCTCCGATTGCTGTCGAGCAGGCAATCGCTAAGGCAAGAGCCAGGATCTGCAACATGAGAAATCTCCTTCAGTGTGAAAGTTTGTATCGAGGTTGGCTGCAGACCAGGCTTGGATACGACGTGTGTCAAGGTCGATGACGGATTCCCCGTCCAATCCAAATTGGTCTATGATTGCGTATATTTAAGCAAGGAGATTATTCAAGATGTACACCGCGCTTTTTCTTTGTTCAGCTATCCTGCTAATGGGCTTCACCATGTCATGCCAAATCGCAGGCGCGTCGGCAACGGCTATTCCTGACCCGGCAGTTGACGCACCGCTCGCCTTGAGCAAAGGCGAGCAGTCGGCGGTGCTGGCGGGCGGATGCTTTTGGGGCGTCGAAGCAGTTTTCGAGCACGTGAAAGGGGTCTCACTTTCGAAATCCGGTTATGCAGGTGGGACGGCGAGGACTGCCAACTATGAAAAAGTAAGTATGGGCACTACTGGCCACGCCGAAGCGGTGCAGGTAACCTACGATCCGTCACAGGTCACCTATGGCCAACTGCTGAAGGTTTTCTTTTCGGTGGCCCACAATCCAACGGAACTGAACCGGCAGGGGCCCGACACCGGACCGCAGTATCGTTCGGCAATCTTCTATGCGAATGAAGAGCAAAAGCGGATTGCGAATGCTTACATCGCGCAGTTAGATAAGGCGAATGTGTTTGGAAAAAAGATTGTGACCCAGGTTGTTCCGCTTGAGACGTTTCACGAAGCGGAGGCGTATCACCAGGACTACCTCGTCAAACATCCGGATCAACCTTACATCGTGATCAATGATCTGCCGAAGGTCGAGAACCTGAAGAAGCATCATCCGGGGCTGTACAAAGAGCAATAGCATTCTCTGTGGTTCTCAGCGCTCTCTGTCTCAGTGGTGAATCTTACTTACGGATCGCTCACCACATAGACGCAGAGGACACGAGAACGCACAGAGGAAAACTATGAACATCGACCCTGGAAATTGTTCAGAGGCGGGCGAGTGTATCCATCGTCAATTGCAAGTCAGTGAAATCGGACAGCAGAGCGTCGGGATTGTGTGCGAGGAGTTCGTCGCGCGAGTAAAAGCGGCCGGTGCCGACGATCAGCGTGCGGGCACCGAAGTGTTTGGCGCAGTCAATGTCGTTGGTGGTATCGCCGATGACGATAAACTGCTCTGGCGCGAGATCCATTTGCAGAGTCTCACGAATGCGGTTGGCTGCCAGTGTCGGCAGATCGCGCCGGTCATGTGATTCGTCTCCAAAAGCGCCGGGCAAATCGAAGAATTCTGAAAGGCCCACTGCGCTCATCTTCAAGTGTGCTGCCGGCTCAATGTTGCCGGTGACGAGGGCCGAGCGATAACGCGGATGAGCTGTTACCGCTTCGAGTAACTCACGCACGCCTGGGAGTAGTTCAAAAACCTGCTCGCCGTTACCAGCAAACTTGTGCATCGCTTTCATGTAGCTCTCGCGAAGCGCCGGCACGCGCTCGCGAATGTCCGCGTTGGTGAATCCTTCATGCTTCAACGCCTCGCCAACAATCTGCAGGTCAGTCATCCCGGATACCTTCATTTGCGGCAACTGCCCGGCGGTGCCAAAAACTTCTTCCAGCATCGGAATTGTGTAGTCTTTGAACCCGCCCGCGCGTTTGGTGCGCATGAGTGTACCGTCAATGTCCCAGAGGAGGATTCGTAAGGACGAAGACGAAGAACTAAAGGATGAAGGATGAGGGAAGGATGAAGAGGAGAGCGTTTTAGCCTCTGCCTCATGCGGTGCCGGCGACTCGCTGGCAGAATGTTGTTCCCCGATTCGTTCATCCTTCATCCTTCAGCCCTCATCCTTATTCTATTACTGCCAGCACGTCGCCTGCGCTTACGGTGGCCCCGACTTCAGCGTTAATGGAAATGACAGTTCCGGCCTTTGGCGCCTTCATTTCGTTTTGCATCTTCATTGCTTCAACCACAATGATGCCCTCACCGGCTTCCACCTGCGCCCCGGCTTCCACCAGAATTCGCACAATTTTTCCGGGCATCGGCGAAATGATTTGAGCCGTGCCTGCACTATGCGCCGCCGCCGTTTCGCCGCTCCGCAAACGCTTCGGATCAAAAACGGTTACCTCATAGGAGTGCCCGCTGAGTGACACCTCAAACTGACCAGTCATCGCGCGCGCGCCTGGCTGGTTCTCAATTCTCACATTGGCCACGCGCGTGCCTGACAACAACAAATAATGCCCATCACCGAGTTCACGCACCTCAATTTCCTGCGTGCGGCCGTCAACCGAAGCAGAAGCGGTGTCCCCTTCGTTGAGAGTCAACGAAACGTCATGCTCTCGATCCGACAAGTGAACTTTGAGCTTCATCCTATTGATCACGCAGTCCCTTGTTGTCCACCCGCACCACGGTTCTTGAGGCGTGCAATGCCGCGCGCCCCGACATCTTCCAACGCGACTGTTTATCACCCTCGGGCGAGCCGCTTCCAGATCGTTTTTGCAGCAGAGAATAGTGAACCGCCGCCGCTATTACTGCGAGGTCTTCATGCTCCTGCTCGGGAGTGCTCCCGTCGAGTAGGTCCGGCCGAGCAGCTTTCCGGCGATCGTTAAAACGGGAAATAAAACTGGTATCCAGTCTCCCCGCAATGAATTCCTCGTCACGAATAATTGCACGAAAGAAGGGAAGAGTGGTCTTGATGCCGCCGACTTGGTATTCGTCGAGCGCACGGCGCAAACGATCGATGGCTTCGGCTCGCGTGCGGCCCCAGGCGGAAAGTTTGGAGACGAGTGGGTCGTAGTGAATTGAAACTTCGGAGTTGGCATCGACCCCACTGTCATCACGGATGCCAGGTCCAGCGGGAACGTGCAGGTGTGAAATCCTCCCTGGTGAAGGGAAGAAACTGTTGTCCGGATCTTCCGCATAGACGCGGCACTCGATCGCATGACCGTGCCAGCGAACTTCGTTCTGCGAAAACGACAGAGCCGCGCCGCCGGCAACTGTGATCTGTTCGCGCACCAGATCGAACCCGGTCACGAGTTCGGTAACCGGGTGCTCCACTTGCAGCCTCGTATTCATCTCTAAAAAGTAAAATTCTCGAGTGGTGTCGGAGACTAAGAATTCGACTGTGCCCGCCCCAACGTAGTTGACCGCACGCGCTAGTTTTACTGCTGCGTCCCCCATGCGTTCGCGCAGACCCGGCTCATCAATCGGCGAGGGGCATTCTTCGATCACTTTTTGATGACGCCGCTGGATTGAACATTCGCGTTCGCCCAGGTGAACCACGTTGCCCTGGCTGTCGCCAAAGACTTGTATTTCAATATGGCGGGGACGTTCGACCGCCTTCTCCAGATAAAGCGAATCATCACCAAACGCTCCAGCCGCCTCCGACCTGGCGTTATCAAACGCGGACCGCAGTTCATCGGCCGAAGCGACGAGTCTCATTCCCTTGCCCCCGCCGCCGGCCGAAGCCTTCAACATGACGGGGTAACCAAACTGTTGCGCGGTTTTCTCAGCTTCGGTGAGTGAACGCAAGGCCTCAACCGTACCGGGCACAATCGGTACGCCCGCCTCAACCGCCGCGCGCCGGGCGCTGGTTTTGGAACCCATGACGCGCATTGCGGCGGCACCAGGGCCAATGAAGATCAGGCCCGCTTCGCTGACTGCTTCCGCGAAATCGGCATTTTCGGCCAGGAAACCATAGCCGGGATGAATTGCTTCGGCGCCGGTTCTCCTTGCTGTCTCAATGATTCGGTTCGCATTCAAATAACTTTCCACTGAAGCTGCTGGGCCAATACAAACTGCTTCATCACTCATACCGACATGCACTGCCATTGCATCGGCTTCCGAGTAAACACCAACAGTCGCGATATTCAGATCCCGGCAAGCCCGAATAATTCGAACGGCGATCTCTCCACGGTTGGCGATTAGGATTTTGCTGAACATTAAGCTGAGAGCGGGACAGTCGGGGCTATGAAACAGAATCTGCTGTTGAAATCAATGGCTGAAAATAACAACACCCTGCAGAGTATACAGGGTGTCATTAAACGCAGAAACCGGAGAGTCTCGTTACGGCTGACTCGGCTGAGCGGTTGTGCCCGGGCCCCGTCGCCGTGCATCTGAAACTTTGGTAATCACGCCATCGCGAACGATCAGGTCGTCTTCAGTTCCCACCAGCTTGTCGGCGCCTGGTAGCGGCAGGACGTAGTTTGTAAATGACAACGCTTCGTTCGGAATATCTTCGGTGACCGTCAGGGCGGCATCGCGAATGACGGCGCCGCGCAGAGGGCGGGGTTTTTGTTGAACGGCCACTTCGGCGCGGGCTTCGTAAGCGGAGGTGTCGATACTCAGAAGCGCGGCGGCGAGCGTGCCATCTGCGTCCGGCAGGCGGGCAAGGTCTTTAAGCTCGCTCGGCAGCGTCCCAAACTCTTCTCGATAATCGCTCAACGCGCGATCAATTCTGTAGCCCTGGGCATATTCACCGGCCCTGATGCCGTCCTGACGATGACGCAAGCGCTCGGGAACCGTGACTCCGATCAGGATCAGAATCAGCACGGGAACGGCGGCTGAAGCCAGGAAGCTCCCGCGAGCATAACGGGCGCCGCAAAAATTCGCGGGCGACTGAACGATTGAGCGGTAAAGTTTACGGCCACCGAAAGCAACCAGCAGAGTAAGCGGAATCATTACCCACTTGAGCCTCCACGCTGCCGTTTCCGCGGCGGCGACCCATGACCAGAAATCAAGCGGCACCATTGAAAGGAAAGCGAGGCTTGATTTTGCGCCTCTGGACGAACGCTCGGTCAAAGCGATGAATGTTTCCACCAGAAACGCCAGCACCATCAACGAGCCCGTCACTGCGAGCAGGAGCGAACGACCGTAGGAAGGAAGCTGTCTTTCCGGTTTGGGGAGTGGCTCGCCGACAGCGCGTGCGCCGCAGGCCTGGCAGCCGTTGCTCATTGTAGCGTCAGATTTATGACCGCAGCAGGGGCAGATTGTCACGTCGTTTGATACCTCAAAATACTGTAGCAGTTTGATTTTTGCCTGTGCCCTAACCGGCCTTGTGCACCAGGGGCTGTTCGGCTCGTCGTTCGGGCCCGGGGTTTGATGCGGAAAGAGCGGGGCGCGTCTCTTCGGCAGTTTCTACAGCCTGTTTTTTGTTCAGCTCGTACCACGTGTGATACATACGATGGGCGAAGGTCCAGTAAGAACCCACCGCAAGAACCCACAAGACCGCCGGCATTCGGTTAGCGAAGAAGTTTGTCGAATCCGGATGAGTGCTCAGGGCGCCAATAATAAAAAGAACCACTCGCTCAGGGCGGCGCAGAAACCCGACATCACATTTCGGGATTAAACTCTCGGCCCGGGCGCTGGCGTAGCTTACCATAACTGACCCCATTAGTCCTGCGCCCGCGAGGAAAACATTCAGGGTCGAGTGAAACTGCGTTTCCCGGGCATAAAAGACCATCAGACCCACGAAAACCACCATGTCGGAGAGGCGGTCAAACGAGGAATCCAGGAATCCGCCGAAACGAGTGACGCGCCCGGAAAGCCGCGCCACCTGGCCATCGAGCATGTCGAAGAGGTTGGCAACTATCAGGACAATCCCGGCCCAGAAAAAATAGCCAAAGCCAAAAAGCAGGCCCGAACCGACATTGATGGAAACGCCGACGACAGTGAGAAAGTTTGGGTTGATATGCCCAATGGCTAGCCAGCGCACCATCGCATCGATGATTCTTTGCGCCCCGCGCCCAATAGCACCCACAAACATTCCCTAATTGCTCCCTCTTCCGATCAATGTGACATTATGCCGAAAATCAAAGAAACTTCACAGCCATTTTGGCGCAGCAAGCGGCGAATTTTAGGGAGGGGTAGCGAAGGTGTCAAGGTTCGGGGCCTTGTCAGAACCACCTGCGTTAGCGGGTGGGATTCCCTGTTGGCCACCCGCTAACGCAGGTGGTTATGACTTCAAGCCTTATCGCCGGCCTGGTCGTGGATGGTTGTTAGTCGCCTGATTTCAAAGTTGCGGGCCCCGGCGGGAGTGCGCACGACGACCTCATCGCCTTCTTCCTTACCCATCAAGCTCCTGCCTACCGGTGAAGTGGTTGAGATCAGTCCGCCTTGCGGATCGCTTTCTTCGGGCGTGACCAGGCGGTAGGTCACTTCCTCATCGCGCTCAGCGTCAAACAAAACCAGGGTGGAGCCATAGGCCGCTTTGTCGCGCGATATCTTCGTGAGGTCAATAGCCGCGACTTCGCCGATTCTCCTTCGCAACTCCATGATTCGCGCTTTCACTAAACTCTGCCGGTTGAGGGCCGCATGGTATTCAGCGTTTTCGCGGAGGTCGCCAAACTCAAGCGCGCGCTTGATCTCCTTGGGAAGATGAACGCGCAGTTCAGATTCCAACTCGTCGAGTTCCGCCTGAAGTCTGGCTTTGATTTCTGCTGACAATTGAAGCCTCGTTTTGGTTAGTGGTCCGCCCGCTGCCGCAGGCGGTTCTGACAACGCTGGCCCGCTAACGCAGGCAGTTCTAACTGTCGCTAGCGTTGACGGTGATACTTCGCTTCGTCCGGAGCGCCAAACGAAATGCCGGTATCGCGAGCGGTGCGAACCAGCTGGCCACCCGCCGGCACCGTTTTGATATTCGCGATCGCCTGGCTAATGGGAACGGTAATCACGTCACCAGCCTGAAGCGCCACCATCATACCGCGTTTTCCGTCAACCAACGCACGCACGGCGCACGAACCGTAATTGGTGGCCAACATCCGATCGAAGGCATTGGGTCTGCCGCCGCGTTGCAGATGGCCGAGTACCACGCAACGAGCTTCCTTGCCCGTGAGTGACTCCAGCTCCCTTTGGCAATGGGAACCGATGCCGCCCAGCCGGGGCGCGTGTTGCCGATCGCCCTTGTCCTGATAATGGAGTTCGTGCCCGGTTTCCATCGCGCCTTCGGCCGCTACGATGATGCTGAAATTAGATCCGGCTTCGTCGCGAGCGCGAACGCGGTCGGCCACGGATTTCATGGTGAAGGGAATTTCCGGAATCAGAATTACATCCGCGCCCCCGGCGAGACCGGAGTGCAGCGCGATCCAGCCGGTATGACGTCCCATAACCTCCAGAATCATCACGCGGTCGTGCGACTCCGCGGTCGTGTGGAGTCGATCGAGCGCGTCGGTTGCGATATCAAGCGCGGTAATGAAACCAAACGTCAGCTCCGTGCAAGCGAGATCATTGTCGATGGTTTTGGGAACACCGACCACGCAAATTCCCATCCGATCAAACTCCGCAGCGATCGCGAGAGTTCCTTCACCGCCAAGTACCACAAGGGCGTCGATGCCCAGACGGTGAATATTGGCCACTGCTTCCTGGTAGACAGCATCCGGCTTGGAAGCCACTCCTTCGGCGCTTAACTCGACAAACTTGCCGCGATTGCGTGTGCCCAGGATTGTGCCTCCACGGGGCAATAGTCCGCGCACATCCGCGGCGGTCAGCGGACGTGTGCGGGTTTCGCCTAACAGACCTTCAAAGCCGTCTTCGATGCCAATGACATTCATGCCATATTGGCCAGTGGCGGTCGTAACCACCGAACGAATTACGGCATTAAGGCCTGGAGCATCGCCGCCGCCAGTTAGTATTCCAATAGTTTTACGCATAACAAATTCTGAGCATGAGTCCGACCGTTGGGCTGGGCGCTGACCCACCGTGGACACACACGCCCCCTTCTAACGCTCGGGCTACTAGTGAATCGTGTAAGACGTAAGAGTAATTGAAGCAGCGTTGGTAGTCCAACCATCATGCAGATCATTTGCAAGTTTCCGCCGCAAACTTGATAGTTGACCCTCTGCTAATTGCTCGCGTAGCATGTGCGCGAGCGCGAGCAGTTGAAGATTCTTCAAGTCGCGCAAACTTTTTTCTGCAAAGGCCGGGATTTTGGAAATAGACGACGAAGCAAAAGAGATTGTGCGCGACATCGGAACGGCGATAAACGAGTCGGTTGAGAACTCGTCGAAGGTCGCAGAAGCGATTGACCGGCTCCGGGATGCTGGTTATGAGATGGAACTGACGCTGCGACTTGAAATTGGGTTGCGTCCCCACGCCGGCGAAGACGGCGAAGAGAAAGACACCACTCTGGATCTTACGGACGCCGATGTGGAAATTTTGCAAAGAATGAAGATCAGGATCGACCCCGAGGAAACTGACTAACTCTGTCAGAACCGCCTGCGTAAGCGGGTGGCCGCTTCGAACAAAAAAGCCCCATCGCTTTCGAAAGCGATGGGGCTACTTTTTAGTAAGTTTGCCGCTAATGCAATTGGACAGAGGAGCCGCTCGCTGACGCAGGCGGTTCTGACTGTCATCAGGGGCCGAAGCGTAGGCGATACTCGTCTGATGTGATAAACGCTTTGACCAGTTCCGCCTGAATGTAGTTGCCATTAAACTGATTGAGCTTGCCCAACCAGAAATTGTACCCGGCAAAGTCGAGCCCAGCTTCGGGCGCGTCGTTTGGATTACGACGCATGTAGCCAAAGTATTGCATCAGGACAAACGCTTTCCTGAATTCCTGAGTGGCGAGTGTGGCGTTTTCGGCTACCAGCCGTAAAGCCCGACCGCGCGCCGCCGTATCCGCCGTGTTTGGCGCACCCGCAAACTCATTTATCGCCGCCGTTCGATCATCAGCCGACGGAGTTACGCCGCCATTCGCAAACAGCGAATCTACAAATTGCGCTGGTGTCTGGGTGGTGGGATGTTCGGTGACGAAGGCCGCTCGCGTAACAAAATCCTGCGCGAAGGCATTCTTATTATTGTTAAGCTTCGTCTGCCAGTCTCCTACTCCAACCACGACCCCGTTACCAATCTGCTGAGTGTCGGGTAGGAAGTCAGCCAGCCTCACCGGCACTGGCTCAGTGCTGGCATAACCGGCTTTGTACATACGATAGACGAGATATCCAGTCTCCTGAAACTCAATGGAAACGTAGAAAGCCGCGGACACATTGATCCGTTTTACCTCGACGCAGGCCGCATTAGCTCCGCACGATGTTATCTCGTTTTTCCAAAATGCCAGACCACCCGTATCCGGCTCGCGATTGAAGAAGTCGAGGTAATGCTGCCGTACGAAGAATTCGGGGTCGAGAAACGGATTCGGAGTGCTCACCACGTCATCGCTGGTGATGGTGACGGTGACCGCCGGGGTCGCACCGATGGTGCAGCCTATCGGCGTACTCAAGGTGACGTTGAACGTCTCCGCGCCTTCGACGTATGAGTCGTCCACCATGAAGAGGGTAATTGTCTTCGTAGTTTCTCCAGCAGCAAACTGCAAGGTGCCAAAGGCCGCCTCGTAATCAGAGCGGTCACTGGCAGTGGCATTACTGGTGGCGTATTTCACACTCGCCGCCCCGGTAGTGTTGCCGGAGCGATTAACGGTCAGATCCACTTTGATCGTTGCGTTTGGCGCTTCCGTAGCGCCAGCCGTGCTCGAACTAAACTGGACTACACCCGGAGTCGGCGATGGAGATGGCGATGGAGACGGGGCGCCCGGCAAATTCCAGTTCAAGGTGACGCTCCCCTGATCGCCGCCGTAACCGTCCACCACAACCTGGTAAGTGGTGCCGCTCACCGCGGCAAACTGAACGCGGCTGGTAAGGATTCCACCAGCATTATTCTCGTCGTCATTAGCAGCTATCGCAGTTCCCAGAGCGTTCACGCTGGTCCCTCCGTAAACTGCGAGCAGAGTGTCAAATTCACTACCGGCCGTAGTCATGGTGACGGTGCCGTTGTTGGGCGCTGTCCAGCGATACCAGATCGACTTGCGGCTGGGGACGGCGTCGGGCGAGTGGTTGGGCTCACCGGCTTCGATCGTCGCGAAAGCGTTTGTGCCGTTTACGCTTCCGGAATTCCCCGTAATGATTTGCGTGTTGGCAAAATTGTCATTTGGTGGGGCGGAAGTAGGAGTAGTTGTATAGCCGAAGGAATCAATCGCGCTTTGGTCGGCGGCGGACATCACTTCACGCTGCCCGCGGGCGATGGTGGGATCCATGATGCCAATGTATGTTCCGCTCTGTTCGTCAGCTTTCCAATGAGAGGCTTGTTCTTCGTCGCCACCTGTTCCATCGGGTTTGCCAGTGGAGAGTCCGAGCTCAGCGCCTCCGTTAAACTGCACGTGGGTGCCACCGGAATTGAGAAGGCGGTTAGCAGTGCCGAAGGTACCGAGATTAGCGGTGCCGGGCGCGAAGCGGAAGAGGTCCCAAACCGTGACGCCAAGACTGTCTCCCGGGTTTTGTTCCTGATCGCCAACTTGTGAACTAAAGCCAAGCGCATGGCCCATTTCATGGACTGCCACAGCATCGAAGTCTGTCAGATTGTTACCGATCGGAGGGGGGCCGTCGTTCGGATCAAAGTCGAACCCGAAGGCTGAGTTAAAACCAATTCGCGGCGGATCGATGTCTTGAGTGTCGTTGGCGAAATCCTGAGGCAGTCCGTTGAGCGCTCGCAAAAGCGGACTGGTCACAAGGACTGTATTAACGCTGCCCCGGTCAGTTGGCACGGTGCCGACGGGTAGAGCATTCGCGAGGGTCCGTTCATTGGAGCCAACCGGCGCATGACTGATCAGGCGGCCGCGAACGTCGGGGTAGTTGTTTGGAAAAAAGAATTGCGGCGAACTGGTAGCGCCAATTACGGTAGGCCCCGAGAAGGGAGTGCCGAAAAAGGTGGTGCCGAAGTCAACTTCCAACTCGATCCTGATCGGATCCTGGATTAGTGATTCCCATTTTTCTGCGGCTGCAATAAAAGCGTTCTTTGCCGCTGCATTTTCCGGCAGGTTTAGTTGCGCGGTCGCGAGCAGGACAATTTCGAGACCGGCAGTAACCGATTCAGCACTAGCTTCCTTGTCGAGGTGATTGATTTGAACCAGGCCGTTGCGCGACGGATTTCTAAAGGCGCGCGCTTCATTCATCGTGGCCGCGCGGCAGAGTGTCTCACCCTTTGGCCCCGCATAAAGGATGTAGGAACCTTTATCGGCGGCAAGGCTGTAAGTTCTTGCCTTTTTTACGGGAACTGCTTCGCCCTGTGCCAGGGAATAAAAAGGCAAACTGGAAACCATTGCGATTAACGCCAGCACCAGCGCGATGCGAAGTTTCCGGGACGAATTGAACTGTTTTCTAATTAGAGCAGGGGCTGGGAAATGGAAATTCTTCAAAACTCTAGATCTCCTGTGGTAACCGGCGAAAAATGGGGTTTGGAAAATCAGGTGTCGGTCGGAGCGAACCTGAAACAAGCTTATTGGTTTGAGCCAGAAAAGAAAAGTCCGCACAGTAAGTATCATGCGGCACCGGAGTCAGATGCGCGTTTCCCCCCGCTGGATGCTTGTTAATAGTCAGAACCACCTGCGTTAACGGGTGGTGGCTTAAATGGGATCATCGTCCACCCGCTTACGCAGGTGGTTCTGACTATTATCAGGGCCCGAAGCGTTGTTGATACTCACTTGAGACGATAAAGGCCCTGACCATTTCGGCGTTGACGTAATTGCCGTTGAACTCATTGACGAGCTTATTCAGCCAGAAATTGTAACCGGCGTAGTTCAGCGTCGGCTCAGGTGCATCATATGGATTGCGTCGTAGATAACCGAAGTATTGCATCAACACAAACGCTTTGTTGAATTCCTGACTCGTGAGGGTGGGGTTTTCGGCTACCCGCCTCAAGGCCCTGGCGCGCGCGGCATTGTCCGCGGTGTTGCCGGCACCGGCAAACTCAGTGATTGCCGCCGTGCGGTCGCCAGCTGACGGGGTCACGCCGCCGTTGGCAAACAGAGCGTCAACAAATTGCGCTGGTGTCAGGACGGTCGGATGCTTCGCCACGAAGGTCGGCCGCGCGACGAAGTTCTGAGCGAAAAGAACCTTGTTGTTGTTGAGTTTTGTCTGCCAGTCGCCCACTCCAACCACGACGCCGTTACCAATCTGCTGCGTGTCCGGCAGGAACTCAGCCAGTCTGACGGGAATCGGCGCGGTGCCATTGTCCAGATTCCCGTAACCAACTTTGTACATGCGGTAGACCAGGTAACCGGTTTCCTGGAATTCAATGGAAACGTAGAAGGCGGCTGAGACGTTGGTGCGCTTCAGGTCAACACACTGTGTGTTAGCACCGCAGGAAGTGATCTCATTGGTCCAGAAGGCCAGACCACCAGCATCCGGCTCACGATTGAAGAAGTCGAGATAATGTTGGCGCACAAAGAAACCCGGCATCAAAATCGGATTTGGCCCATTCCCCACGTCATCGCTGGTGATGGTTACGGTGACCGCCGGAGTCGCGCCCAGAGTGCAACCCACCGGCGCACTCAGGGTGACGTTGAAGGTCTCCGCGCTTTCGCTGTAGGAATCGTCCACGATGAATACGGTAATCGTCTTCGTGGTTTCTCCAGCTGCAAACTGCAAAGTACCGAAGGCCGGCTCATAATCTGAGCGATCATTCGCCGTGACATTACTGGTCGCATATCTCACGCTCGCCGCCGCAGCGGTGTCGCCGGAACGATTTACCGTCAAGTCCACTTTGACCGTCGCGTTTGGAGCTTCCGTCACGTTTGCCGTGCTCGAACTAAACTGAACAGAATTCTCCCCGCCGGGAGTTTGTGCGGGAAGCGATGTTTCCCACATGCCCCGCCCGTGAGTAGCGATACGCAGAATGCGATTTGGGCTCTGGATCGCAACGCCGAAAACTGCCGAGCGAGGCAGGCCGGTACCGTACGGATTCCAGGTTAAGCCGCCATCTGTAGAAGTGTAGACGCCGATGTCAGTGCCGGCGTAGATGTGGGTTGAATTGGCGGGATCTATGACCAGTGAGTTGATCGGAACACTGGGAATCCCGGCTCCGGATACTGTCCAAATCGGCGAAGCTGGTGACGCGTTCGCTGCCGCGCCCAGATTGGTAATTTTCCAAATGCCCTGACCTGCGGGCGCGAAAAAAGAGAAAGCGACATAGGCGGTACTCTTGTTGTTTGGATCAACGGCAACCGCACCCACAAACCTGTTGGTCGAACTGCCGTTTGGATTTGCGGGAAACGCTCCCGTAATGTTGACGAGAGTTGCCGAACCCGTCGAGGTGGCCCACACCTGGCCATTCTGCATTCCAGCCACCCGGTAGTTATCGTCCTGAGGTGAAATTCCAATCGAGCTGATCGGCGAGCTTCCGGAAATTGGAGCCTGACTGACGACGGTGTGGTTATTTCCGCGATCGTCCGAACGGTAAAGCCGGTCCGAACCCAGGTAGACTGTATTCGGACTCCCGGGACCCAGGGCCATCGGCGCGTAGAACAGCGTGTTGTCCGTACAATTTATTCCGTTTGCCGGAACGCTGCTCGTGCATCCGATATTGGTCCAGTTGCGCGCCGCCGCTGCCGCCAGGCTAGTGACGCGTCGATACCTTATTTGGCTCCCGGAGCTGAAGAAGAACGTGTGGTACATCGTTGTGTTGGCGTTGTCCGTCGCGCTCTGATCGATGAGGGTGTAGCCACCATCGCCGCCCGCGGTGTTGCTCCAAACCTGGCTGACATCCTGCTGGAGCTCGGTTCCGTTGTCCTGTGTTCCGCCCAGCGTGATGTTCCGGTCGATTGGGTGCACCGCCAATCCTTCGAATTGGAGTGTGTTGAGCGGTGCGCTATTGAGGTTTGTCCACAGAGAGCCCGCCGGCGCTGCCGCCGAACGCTTCCAAACACCGCCATCATTTCCGGTGAAGAGAGTTGATGGGTTGGTTAAGGGGTCAAAAAAGAGCGCGTGTGAGTCGGCGTGTAGGCCACTGGAATCCTGAGCAAAGGTGACGCCGTTTGAAGATCGCAGTAACAAGCCGGAACAGGTGTTCGGCACATTACCACCGAGGTAGATGTTATTTGAGTTTCGCGGATCGATGGCTACTACGACGTTGTAAAAGCACTGGCCGCCGCAATACCCGCCAGCTTCAGTGAGTATCCCCGCCGTGGTAGCGGTGGCATCTGCTGCTGGATCACTCGGATTAGCCCAGGTTGCGCCGCCGTCAACAGACTGTCGGAGAACTCCTTGTTGAGACGCAGCTTCAGGACAGCTGGTGGTTGTCGGTGTCTCCGACGTTGCGGCCAAAACTTTCACGACTCCAGTGCCGAAGTCTTTGTGAATTCCAAACTGAATTCTGGTCGCGCTGATGTTTATGACATGGGTAAACACAGGCGACGCATCAAGCGCATTTGTCGTGCGGTAGATGCCGCCATCATTTACTGGGGCATTGGCGATAGTGTTGGAGACGCCAACGATCAGGTTGTTGGGACTCCCCGGTTCCATCACCACATCGCTGATGCGGCGGTTACCCGTAGCCGGAACATCCACGCTGCCGCCCGCCGTTGCCACAGCTAACTTCTGAAAACTGATCGCTCCTGGCGGTCCATCGGCGTTGGTTGATCTATAGAGACCGAGCAGGGCAGTGAGATTCGCGTTAAATGCATTTGCGCCGCTGCCGCCGACGCCCGAAGAGGTGGCGACGAAGATCGTGCCTGGTTGATTTGGATGAACAATTATTTGACTGATCGACCGACCGGTGAAGGTCGTTGTGTTCACCGTGTTGCTGCCATTGCTATAGGAGAACGCCGGATTGATAGGACCGACGAGGCTGTAGGCCGAATCCACATTGTCGATGCGGTAAACGCCGATACCGAAAAAGGAGTCGGCGCTGCGGTTTGATTCGCCGGTACCGACGTAGAGAATCGAAGGGTTCGAGGGCGCCAGGGCCAAAGCGCCCACCGCCTGTGTTTGTGCGTCATCGAAAATGCTTTCCCAGGTCGTGCCGCCATTCAACGAACGCCAAACACCACCCTGGGCAGTTCCCAGATAAACCTTGTTTGAGTTTGTGGGGTCGACGACTATGGCTGTTACCCGACCAGTAAAACCGCCGGCGGCGCCGTTTGGAAGTGGCGCTGGTCCAAGGGCTGTCCAGACCGGATTATCGGTGGGCGCCAATCCGAAGTATCCCGGAACTCCGCTTGAGGAAAGCTTCGCTTTTTCTAACTGAAGTCCCTCCTGGATTTCCATCTGCCGGATGGCTCTACCCCGCGCGCGAGGATCGAATGGCCGGCCTCGCTCAATGCCGCGCCTCAATGCGTTGTAATCCTCTCGCCGGCGTTGATAAGTCTCTTTATTAATTCCCTGAACGTCTTCCGGGAGGTCCGGATCGATTTGGTTGCTCTGCCCGCCCGTTCCCTGAAGCACCTCGTCACGGGACGGTGCAGAAGATTCGGGCGCTGCTAGTGGTTCTTCGCTCTCGTTTGCAAGATTCGAAGTTGTCGAAGTTGTGGATGCGATCGAAGATTCCGAAACCGCGAACATGACATACGACGACAGGAACAACGCGATAAAGACGAAAGCAATACGTTTCATGAGAGGTTCTCTTTTAAAAATGTGGGGCGCCCTCGATAGGACGCCCCAACTGGCGGAGAATCTTGCAAAGCATCAGCACGCGGATTCGAATGCCAACGCGAGTTTATCATCACGGGCCGAATCTTTGGCGATATTCGCTCGAGAGGATGAAGGCCCGGACCATTTCGGCGCTAACGTAATTTCCATTGAACTGATTCAACTTGTTCAACCAGAAATTGTATCCGCCGTAGTCGAGCGTTGGCTCGGGCGGATCATATGGATTACGCCGCAAATAACCGAAATACTGCATCAACACAAAAGCCTTGTTCGACTCCTGGCTGGTCAGCGTGGCGTTTTCGGCAACCAATCTTAGAGCGCGTGCGCGCGCTGCCGTGTTCGCCGTGTTTCCGGCGCCGCTAAACTCATTGATTGCGGCTGTGCGCTCACCCGCTGTCGGTGTTACCCCGCCATTCGCAAACAGCGCATCAACAAACGCTGCCGGAGTGAGGCTGATCGGATGTTTGTCGATGAAGCTCGCTCGCGAAACGAAGTCCTGAGCGAATACTGCTTTGTTGTTGTTCAGTCGCGTTTGCCAATCGCCGACGCCAACCACCACGCCGTTGCCGATCTGCTGCGTGTCAGGGAGCAATTGCGCAAAACTTACCGGCACTGGCGCGGCGCCGTTATCCAGATTTCCGTAACCCGCCTTGTACATGCGATAGACGAGATAACCGGTCTCCTGAAATTCGATTGAGACGTAGAAGGCGGCCGACACGTTCGTGCGCTTCAAGTCGATGCAAACGGCGTTTGCGCCGCAGGAAGTGATTTCGTTTATCCAGAAAGCAAGTCCACCTGCATCAGGCTCACGATTAAAGAAATCTACGTAGTGCTGATGCACGAAAAACTCAGGTAGATCAATCGGGTTGACGGTTGTCCAGCCGATATCGCGAAAAAGTGGAGTGGTCAGATCGTAGGGCGGAGTGACGTAGTGTCTGAGGTCGGCCGAATTGCTGGGCTCCATCAACTGATTCGGATAGGTGCTCGAGTCAAAATGTGAAACCGAGGAGCCACCCTGAAATGGATTGGGGCTAAACATCAAAGCGCGTCCCATCGCGTCTGCTCCGCCCGGCGTCGAGCGATCAAGGAAGAGCGAGGCATTCACGCCCAAGCCCAACTGCGCCTTGATCGTGTTTCCATCATTGAGAGTGATCCGCACCGAAGGAATGGTGATTGACGGATCCGATCCACCAAGAGCGGGCGGCGGACTGTCCTGCACGTTGTCAACAATCACCACGGCGACCGCGCCAACGTCCTGGGCGTTTTTGACCTTAACCGTGAAATTGCAGATGCCCCGATCGATCAGCGCGATCTTTCCGCTGATCTCAGAACCGTTTGTCAGTGCGGTGCAACCGTCTGCCGGCACCGACTGCACAACGTTAGCCGTGCTGCCTGGGAAAGAAAGAGGTGGGCCAAAGTTTGACGTGCCAACCTGATAATTTCCGGCAATCGCCGCTGGTAAATTCACCCGGAGCCGGGGTGTGGCCAGAATTCCGCGCGCGTAGTTAGTAACGTTGGCGCCGGCCCAGACAAGATTGCCGGTGTTGATTGCCGAGGCCTGCCGCTCGGCGTCGGTCATGTTAATCCAGATTTTTCCGGTGGAGTTGTCGAAGAGAAACCGGTCATAGATGGAAGGGAAGCCTGAGTTCTGCACTCCGCTACTCGCGCTAGTAAAAGTCTGAAATCCGAGTCCGTGGCTAAACTCGTGCAACAGCACGCTGACTAAATCAACGCCGGCGCCATGATTGGCGTCCAGTCCGAGATAAAAAGGAGAACCATTCAAACAGTCTGAGTTACCCAGATTGATATTAAAGCGCGCGTTGATTTCATGGTTACCGCTGAGATCCACACCGGTTAACGCGTTTGCCAGGGCGTTTCCGTACCACGTATCTGGAAAAGGCGCTTGAGCAAAATTACGATGGATGTTGGCCGCGCCCGCTGAACCAAGAACAGCTGAGTTAGCTGTACAGGATAGCGGTTCCCATGTCGCCCGTACTGTAATGGTGGAGGTGCTGACCAGGGTTGCGCCCCAAATATTCGCGGCGTGTTGAAAAGCATTAAGCCGTTGCTGGCCCAGAGTGGTCCCCGGATTCCCACCGACCGGTGTTACCGAAGTTGGATCGTTAAAACCTACGCCGGCTGCGTCGCCATTAAGGATCACGATGGTGGCGGCGCCAAACGCTGAGGATGAAAGGATGGCGATCGCCGTCAGTGTGAGCAGCGCCGCGGAAATCTTCCTAAGGATAAACTTGCCGTTACTTCTCATCGCTTCTGCCCTTTCCCTGCCGTGCCAGATTCGATCTGGTCAAGGGACTGGCGCGTCTTAGCCGGAGTCGACTTAACGCCATCGATCAATTCGCGATTGATTCCCAGGAAGGCAGCCGCCGATGCGGGATTATCGACGCAGGACTGCGCGACCTTTCCGTTCTCAGCTTTCTTCGCCAGGGTCACGCTCTGGAATCGTCCGTCGAGATCCATCGAGACAGATCCGTCGGCGTGATGCACTTGCTTCAGTCCTTCGGTGGATTGGTTCACCAGAGCTTTGAGTCCCTCTGCCATTTGCTGGGCCTCTGCCTGACTTAACGGTCTGATCTGCGCCTGGGTAAGCTGCTGCCCATCCTGCCCGGATCTCATTGGCAGGGATTGGTTGCGCAAACTACCTCGGTCTCTGGATGTCGCTGGTTCCTCGTTTGGCTTTTCGCTTTTGCTTGCTTGCATCGATATCGCTGTCGCGGCGATGGCGAAAATGATCACGATCGTTGCCACAGATATGATTTGGAAACGACGAGATTGCGCAGATGGATTCGTCTTGAGTTCCCTGGCGTGCTTTCTCATTGGGCTCTCCTTAAAGTTGATACTCGGTTTAGAACAGGACTTAATGATGACCAAAGCTGAGTGGCTCGCGTGATTCTCGCGTGATTCTCATTTGGGTGCGAAGACGAGATTTACTTCAGAACGTCGGCGGTGAGGTCGAATTTTGCAGTTACTCTCCAAACCTTGAGCAGTAATCATTGTAACTTTCGCCCCGCTCAAGACGCTTATCATACCAGAAGTGTGCTTTCTCTTTCAGAAAGTTACGAAGCTTGTCAGCCGCTGGGTTAGCGGGCGCGGGCATCCTCGGTAGGACGTCCCAACTGGCGGAGAATCTAAAAGGCATCGGCGCCCCGATTCGATGCCTATGTGAGTTTACCATCAAGGGCTAAAATCTTTGGCGATATTCGCTGGAGATGATGAAGGCCCGGACCATCTCGGCGCTAACGTAATTTCCATTGAACTGATTCAACTTATTCAACCAGAAATTGTACCCGCCAAAGTCGAGCGTCGGCTCCGGAGAGTCGTATGGATTGCGTTGCAGGTAGCCAAAATACTGCATCAACACAAACGCCCGATTAAACTCGAGACTCTTCAATTGCGCATGGTCGGCGACCAGCCGCAGGACGCGGGCTCGCGCACTGTTGTCGTTACTGGTGGTTGCCGCGCCAAATTCCGCCACGGCGGCATTTAGTTCGCTGCCGGAGGGCGTAACTCCGGCGTTAGCGAAGAGTGCGTTAACAAACTGAGTTGGCGTTAGACTGGCCGCAAAGGCGTCGGTAAAACGTGAGCGAGTAACGAAGTCGAGCGCAAAGGCCTGTTTGTTCGACTCCAACAACGCCTGCCAGTTGCCCACTCCAACTACCACACCCTGTCCAATCTGCCGCGTATCAGGCAAAAACTCCGCCAGCCTGACGGGAACCGGCGCGCCGCCTGGTAAGTTTCCGTATGCGGTCTTGTACATGCGATAGACCATGTAGCCCGTCTCCTGAAATTCGATCGACAGGAAGAAAGCTGCGGACGTCTGAATGCGCATGAAGTCTCGGCAGACTGAATTAAACCCGCACTGCTCGACACCGCCGACCCAGAATTGAACTCCACTTGAGTCGCCTGGGCGATTCAGGAAGTCCAGATAATGCTGGCGGACAAAAAAGTCAGAGGTTTCGATGGGATGGACTTTCGTTCCATGGAAGTCGATCACACCTGCGAAAACTGAAGAAGTGCCATAGCCCAGAGGATTGAAAATGTAGCTGAATTTTTGCGGACTGAAGCCATACGAACCGACCAGCGGAACATCGTCGAAACGATAGATGCCGTCACTGCCGGTGTTTGCGGTGCGCGTTAACCCGGTCGACCCTAAGCGCAGCGTCATCGTGACATCGCCAAGCCCAACTCCGTTTTCGAGCACGCGGCCGACGATGTTGTATATCCGCCGTGATGCCGTAAAGTTTGCTGTTTGGTTCGCACTGAGGTTGGCGAAAGTGAAAGCTGTGGGAGTGTATGAGTAGTTGGGGTCGACCGGCGTAACCTCATAAGTGCGACCCGCCTCCAATTGAAAAGAATAGTTACCATTAGCGTCCGTTCTCGCATCCGGGATGGTAAACAAGTTAACCGGGGTGCGTGCCCCAGGAACCCTAATGGCAATATTCGGCATGACATATCCATCCGCGTGAGTTACGCGACCCGAAACAATAAAACTGGGAACCACATAACGGACGAAATTCGCGGTCTGATCCGAGGTCAGGCTCTCAAACAAGTGAGATGCCGGCGTCCAGCCAATAAAACCACCCTGCTGCTGCTCTGGTCTAACTGAATACCTGCGTGCATGGCTGAGGTTGGTAAAGGCATACTCGCCGTTGGAGTTGGTGTTCACGACCAGGGATTGGGAATCCGACAGATAGACTGGAAGGCCGCTAATGGGGTTACCATTTTCATTGGTCACCCGTCCCGCAATCTTACGAGCCTCAGGAATTGTCCAATTCAAATTAAAGGTGCCGGTGTCGCAGTCAAACCCGTCGACAGCGATTCTGTATGTTTTGCCGGCCTGCGTATTAAAAGTCACCCTGCTGTAGTTAACGCCGCTTTGAGCGTCGTCATTACTCGCGACGGCGCTGATTGAGTTGACGGCGTTACCCTCGTAAACGGATAGATAAGTATCGTAAGCGCTCCCGATAGTATCGAAGACGGCTGTTGAGCTCACCGTAGGGGTCCAGCTGTACCAGACGGATTTTTTGACTGTACCGCATCCGCCTCCGAAAGGGCCTTCCCCAACCTCTTTCGTCGCGCCGGCGTTGGTGCCGGTGATCGAGTCGGAGAGGGGATTGAGCGCAATTGCTGCGGAAAAATTATCGTTTACTGGTGGCGGCGCGGGTGGCCGAGGCGGCGGTGCGGTCCCGCTGATCGTGTAGCCAAACGTGTCGAGCGCCAGCAGATCGTTGCTTGTGATCACTTCTCGCTGCCCGCTCTTCAACCTGGGATCCATGATGCCGATGAAGGCGTAAAAGCGATCATCCTGCCAATGACTCGACTGCGCGCCATCGCCGCCCACACCGTCCGAGCCGCCGGTTGAGAGTGCGAGTTCCATCGAGCCGAATGAATTCGGCCGATTGTTGAAAAAGACTTGCTCGCCACCTTCTGTCATCACGCGTCTGGCAGTCGGCATCGTACCCAAACTGGCTGCCCCCGGACGAAAGCGAAAAAGATCCCACATTGAGATCGGCGCGGTGACCCCATCCCCTGACCTCGAGGTGAAGCCCAGAGCGTGACCTATCTCATGAACTACCACCGCATCAAAATCCAGGGTGCCCGCGCTAATCCCGTTTTCAGGATCGAAGTCGAATGTGTGGGCCGAATTGAAACCGATCCCTGCGTCGCCTTGTCCGATCGCAAGCGAGTCCGGATTACTAATGTCGGGTGACAATCCAATTGCTCGCGCCACCGTCCGCGTTATGCGCATGTTTGCTATATCGATGTTTGTCGCATTTAGTTCGACAAACACCGTAGCTGCGGGCAGCGCATTATAAAGTTGAGTCTCCTCGGCACCGTTGGCAGTGTTGACTAGGGGACTTCTGACATTCGAGAACACCGTGTTGATGTTTGTCGTTGCGGTAGCGCCAAGAATGCCCGGACTACCCCACGGCTGGCCAAAGAACGTCGAGCCATAATCGACATCGAGCACCACAGTGATGGGAGTCGAGATGAGTGCTTCCCAACGATTTGCCGCTACGATGAAGGCGTCTCGCGCCACCGGATCGTTTTGCAACTGTGTCGTGGCGTGCAGAACAATTCGCAATCCGGCAGACGGCAAAAGGGTCTTGCCGGTGGCAGTCATCATCGGACTCTCGCCGCTGCCCTTTGAAACGCGACGGCCGCCTGTATAGATCGTATTAGCAGGTCCGGCGCCGTCGCGTTCGAGGAGCGACGCTTGTTCCGCGAGGTTCGCCTTGCGACAGACCGACTCGCCGTTGGTGTCTCGGTAGAAAACGAAAACTTCGGAGTTGTCTACACTTTCGTCTATAGCCGTCGCTGACGCGAGAACCCGCGCTGGTTGAGACTCCGCGAAAACATAGAACGGCAGGCAGGAAACCAATGCGAGCGCACCCAACAGCAGCAGCGCTCGCAAGCCGTTAGACACCTTGAATGTTTTGGGAAATTGAGAGAGGGATAAATAATTCTTCACAGTGGGAGTCTGCCTTTATCTTACTTTCAGGGAAACGGGAGCAATCTGAATTCGAGTCGGCCGCAAGTCGAGGCGTAATTCAGAGGAGACACCTGGCGGCTTAGGAAATCCTTGAGAAATCTAAGCTCGACCCAGCGTTTTGTCAACGAACGGCACCTCGACGGCGGTGCACAATTTCAGTTTTCCCTGCGCCACCTCTGCGTTCTCTGCGTCTGGGCGGTGAGTGTCTTTGCGGGTGATTCACCGCCGAGACGCAGAGGCTGCTGAGAATACGCAGAGAATCTGAAATGAGTGATCCGACTACTTCAAACCCTCTCGTTTTGCTCAACTTTCTACCCTGTGTTATCTTGACTGGCTTTCAATCCTTCCAGATTTGATTCGCCATCATTGGCCGAAAGAGGAGTCGAAACAAAGTATGGCTACGTCCAGCGGAAATGCGAGCACAAACGGGCTGACTACAGGCCGCGTCGTGCAGATTATCGGGCCGGTAGTTGACGTCGAATTTGCTGCCGAGCACCTGCCCCCCATCTACCAGGCGTTGAGAATTGTTTCCGAGGGCTTCGATGTGCCAACGCCAGTTGACCTCATTGCAGAAGTCCAACAGCACCTCGGTGAAGGGCGCGTCCGAGCCGTGTCGATGTTGCCGACTGACGGCATGGTCCGCGGCATGAAGGCGATCGACACTGGTGGTCCAATCACCATGCCGGTCGGCGAAGGCACGCTTGGTCGTGTGCTCAACGTCATCGGGGAGCCGGTGGACACCCTGGGCGCCGTCAAGCACACCGAACGTTATCCCATTCATCGTCACGCTCCGACTTTCGACGAGCAATCAACTGAACTGCAGATGTTTGAAACCGGCATCAAGGTTATCGATCTGATTCAGCCCTTTGTGCGTGGCGGCAAGATTGGCTTGTTCGGCGGCGCCGGCGTTGGCAAGACCGTAATCGTGATGGAATTGATCAATAACATTGCGAAAGCGCGTTCGGGCTTTTCTGTTTTCGCGGGCGTCGGCGAGCGCACCCGTGAAGGCAACGATCTCCTGCGCGAGATGGTTGAGTCGCAGGTTATTCAATTCGGCGAAGCATTCAACAAGCACTTCCACGATACCGGCGAATTCGATATGACGAAGGTCGACATGGAAGCGATTGGTCAATCGAAGGTGGCGCTTATCTATGGCCAGATGACTGAGCCTCCCGGAGCCCGTTTGCGTGTGGCCCTTTCGGGTCTGACCGTTGCTGAATACTTCCGTGATAAGGGCCTCGATGTTTTGCTCTTCATCGACAATATTTTCCGCTTCACTCAGGCAGGCTCTGAAGTGTCGGCGCTGCTGGGGCGCATGCCCTCCGCTGTGGGGTATCAACCAAATCTCGCTTCAGAAATGGGCGAGATGCAGGAACGAATTACGTCGACCAAGACGGGTTCGATTACCTCTATTCAGGCCGTCTACGTTCCGGCCGACGACTACACCGACCCGGCGCCGGCGACAACTTTCGCCCATCTCGATGCGGTCACCGCGCTTTCGCGGCAGATTGTAGAATTGGGAATCTATCCGGCAGTCGATCCTTTGTCTTCGTCGTCTCGCATTCTTGATCCGCGCATCATCGGCGAAGATCATTACAACACCGCACAGGATGTTAAGCGTGTGTTGCAGCGTTACAAGGATCTGCAGGACATCATTGCTATTCTTGGTCTCGACGAATTGTCGGATGAAGATAAATTGATTGTTTCGCGAGCGCGAAAAATTCAGCGTTTCTTCTCGCAGCCATTCTTTGTCGCGGCGCAGTTCACGGGTCTCGAAGGCAAGTATGTGAAACTGGAAGACACGATTAAGGGTTTCAAAGAAATCATTGCCGGCGAGCATGATGACTTACCGGAACAAGCCTTCTATATGGTCGGCACCATTGAAGAAGCGGTTGCCAAAGGCAAGACGATCGCCCAGTAAATTATGAATGATGAATGATGAATGATGAACGGAAGGATTCTGATTCGTGAATCGACGTTCATTCTAATCATTCAGTGTTCATCGTTCTGAATTCATCGTTTATTTATGGCTCAACTCAAACTCGAAGTAGTCACTCCTGAACGTCGCGTGCTTTCCGAAGCAGTGGACGCAGTAACCCTGCCGGGGCTCGGCGGCGAACTCGGCATTCTTCCGGGGCACACTCCCTTAATCTCGCAGTTGCAAACCGGCGTTTTGTCTTACACGGTCGGTGGCAAGACCCTTCAGCTCCATGTGTCTGGAGGATTCATAGAGATCAAGGATGACGTGGTTTCGGTCCTGGCGGAAATTGCTGAACGGCCCGACGAGATCGATGCCGCACGAGCCCGGCTGGCCCGCGAGCATACGGAAAAGCAGTTGAACGCCTGGAGCGGAAGCGAACAGGATTTGGAAGAGGCCAGGGTGAAACTGGAACGCTCAATGGTGCGACTACAACTCGCCGGCGGCGCCTCACGAACATAGTTAAGGCAAAAGTAAAAAGGCAAAAGGAAGGCGGAATACATCCGATCATCCTTTTGCTTTTTACCTTTTTACTTTTGCCTTGTTAACTCCCCGCCTGAATCGCATCTCGCATCTCGAGCACTGCTCGTTCAAGTCCAACAAAAATTGAGTGCGCGATAATGTTATGGCCGATATTGAATTCGGTGATTTCAGAAAACGCGGCCACTGCTCCCACATTTCGATAGGTGAGCCCGTGTCCGGCCGCGACCAGCATCCCATACTGCGTTGCCAGCGCTGCTCCCTCGCGCAATCGTCTCAGTTCCTGCCCCGCTCGCAATGCGCCTTCGCCGTGCATACCGCGCGCGCCCAGTGTGGACTCCGCGTAAGCAGCGGTGCATAACTCAATTTGCTGCGCGTTGATATCGTGTGCAGTCTCGATCTGTTTTGGATCGGGATCGATGAACACGCTGGCGAGTATTCCGGCCTGACGCAGTCGGTTCACCGTTGCCCGCACGATCGCGATGTTGCCCCGAACATCGAGCCCGCCTTCGGTGGTAATTTCATTTGGATTTTCAGGGACGAGAGTCACAGCATCGGGACGCGTTTTCAGCGCCACTTCCAGCATCTCTTCAGTTGCCGCCATCTCAAGATTCAGATAGGTGGTGATGGTCGTGCGCAGCGCGGCCACGTCGGCATCCTGAATGTGACGCCGGTCACCGCGCAGGTGAATGGTGATGCCATCTGCTCCTGCCTGTTCGCAAAGCATTGCAGCCGCGACCAGGTTTGGTTCCGGCGCTCGTCGTGCCTGGCGGACGGTCGCTACGTGATCAATGTTGACGTTGAGTCGTGCAGTCATTTTTTTGTAACGCAAACTGATAGTTTGCGGAAGACGAACCAGAAGGAGCAATCGCAAACTAACAGTTTGCGTTACAAAGAAGCGGCCCGGGCCGCCTTGATCGAGTTATCGTAAACTCCGCGGCGTGCTTGCTGGCGAATCCTGCCCACTTCGCCAAGCATCTTGATGCTGTCGGTAGCAAGGCTGATCTTGCTTCCTTCAGCGTGGTCCCAACGCACCGGAATCTCGGAAAGCCGCAAGCCGGCGCGTTGCGCAACATATAAAAGCTCCACATCGAAACCAAATCGATCGATAGTTGCTCCTTCGACGATGGGCCGGCAAACGCGCATGCGAAAAGCCTTGAAGCCACACTGGGTGTCCCAAAAGGGAAGGCCGGTGGCCAGCCTGACTGCCAAATTGAAAACGCGCCCGCCCTGTTCGCGCCGCCACGGTTGGTGGATTCCAATCAAGCTGCGATCGAGCGCTCGCGAGCCGAAAGCCACGTCGCTTTCTCCGCGCGCAATTGGCTCGATGAGTTTAGGCGTTTCAGTGATTGGCGTGGACAAATCGGCATCGGTAAACAATGCCACGTCCCCGCGTGACGCCAAGAGTCCCAATCTAACAGCGCGTCCCTTTCCCAGGTTTGACTGGTAACTGATAACTGAGGTGCGCACCGCGCTGGTCCGCGCCAACTCTTCACGCGCCGCGTCAGCAGTGCCGTCGGTTGAGCCATCGTCAACCACAATCAGCTCGGTGTCACCGTCATAATTCGACAGGTAGTCAACGACCGCGCGCAAGGATTTTCCCAGGCGCGTCCCTTCATTGTAGGCAGGGACAACAATTGATAGTGATTGTGTCATCGAACTTTCCGGCGAATATAACACAGCACAGCATCGAGCAGGTTCCGTACTCCCTTAGCTCCCCGGTGTGTCGCCCCAAAGCTGCTTATGCAATATCGTCGATCCAAACTGCACATATGTTCGAGCAGTGCTTCGGAGCGAAAGACATTGGTATGTTAATATTCACAGCAGTTTGCAGCCTGACTCTCGCCCTGACAGGAAATGCTACGCGTTAGAAAATGACCAAGAGATTTATCATCACTGCCAGCGCCATTATTCTGGTAGCCGCACTCGTCGGGGGCACGATTGGCCGCTCACGGCGCTTCCGCCACAGCGTCCCCGCAAATGGCGCTGCGCCTGGAACTCAGGTCACAGACATCGAGCAGGATTACAACGAGGCAGTTTCAGCAATCTCAATCCAATACGCGGGTGATATCGACTACGAAAAAGCTACCCAGGCTGCGATTCAGGGCATGCTATCCACGCTCGATCCCCACTCGATGTATTTCCCCTACAGCGAGTTTAAGAAACTGAAGGAAGATCAGGACTCGCGTTTCTACGGCATCGGCGTCACCATCGTGCAGCACCGGGATGGCGTCTACATTTCTTCGGCTGTCGAAGGGACGCCGGCCGGCAAGTTAGGACTGCGCTACGGTGACCGCATCCTCGAGGTAGACGGCAAAGATGCCCGCCAGTGGACCAGTGAACAGGTTTCGAAACGGGTCCGCGGGGGCAGGGGAGAAGCAGTCACCATCAAAGTTGATCGCGCCGGCGCTGAAGCGCCACTCAGTTTCACGCTCATCCGCGATTCAGTGCCGCTCCCGTCCATCCGCAACGCTTACATCCTGCGACCGGGAACCGGCTACGTTGGCTTGACGGGCGGATTTCAAAGCACCAGCGACAAGGAACTCCGCGAGGCCATTAAGAAACTGAAAGCCCAGGGCATGCGCCAGCTCATTCTGGACATGCGCGGCAATCCCGGCGGGCTGCTCAACCAGGCAATCGATGTCTCCAGCGAATTTTTGCCGCGCGGCCAGGTGGTGGTCTCGGTAAAGGGCCGAACGGAATACAGCGATCCGATTGTTTACAAATCAAGCGGAGCTGATCCGGAAGATGTGCCGCTGGTAATTTTGATTAATCGCGGTTCGGCATCGGCTTCGGAAATTGTTGCCGGCGCAATTCAGGATCACGGCAGGGGACTCGTTGTGGGCGAAACGAGTTTCGGCAAAGGCCTCGTGCAGCACGTTTTTCAGTTGCCGTTCAATACCGGATTGACGCTGACCACCGCGCGTTATTACACGCCTTATGGACGCTCGTTACAACGTGACTATGCGAGCGGTTCGCTTTACGACTACTACACCGGACACGATGCGGAAGTTGCGAATCCAGCAGCATCGCCCTCGACGAGCGCTTCGCCGAAGGCCGGGGACACAACTCCGCCGGCTTCGCAAGCTTCATCAACACCAAACGCCCAGAATGGTCCTGCGGTAACGACGGCGGCAGGCAGAGTTTTCTATGGCGGCGGCGGCATTACACCCGATATCGAGGTAAAGCCGCTTACCTTTACGCCCGTTAGAAATCGTATTGCCGAAGCGGCGTTTCAATTCACGCGCCAACTTGCAGCGGGACTATTGCCTGGATTGGAAAGTTACAAGGTTGAAAAGGTGCAGTATGGCAAGACCGCGAAGGCCACAGACTATCCAATGAACGATCGAGTGCTCGAAGCTTTTCGTAGTTTCGTCAAGACCGACGTGCAGTCGCAATTGACGCCCTCACAACTTGATGAAGATCTCGACTTTGTGAAGCTGCGCCTGCGCGAAGAGATTATTACCGCCGGGTTTTCCAGCGACGCGGGCGCGCGCGTCTTGCTTGATAGCGATCCGCAGGTGCTGCGCGCACTCGAAGTGCTTCCTGACGCCAAGCGCCTGGCTGAGAGTGTTCGTGGCATGCCTATCCGAAGCTGATGTTCGACAAACTTTAGTTTGTCGCAGCCAGCAGAACCTACACGAGCAGATGAACGACAAACTGAAGTTTGTCGGACTTCAAATCAATCCAGCGCGCGCACAATCACACATTTCAAGTAGTAAGTCTCCGCCACTCCAAGATAGATCGGGTGGTCGCTCGCCTGCATTCGCTTCTCAACCAGTTGCAGCCGCCGATGCGCATCATTACCTGCCTCAGCAATTAGTCCCAGAAACAAACCTTCCGCCATGTGATACGAACAGGAACAGGTGACGAGAACGCCTCCCGGGTTTAGCAACTTGATCGCGCGCAGGTTGATCTCTTTGTATCCGCGCGTCGCTGCTTTGACGCTGGCGCGGTTCTTCGCAAAAGCCGGCGGGTCAAGCACGATCGTGTCAAACTTTTGGCCCGCGGATTCCATATCACGGAGCGTGTCAAAAACATTTGCTTCGCGAAATTCCACATTCTTTGCGTCATTCAACTCCGCGTTTCGCTGTGCGGTCTGAACGGCGTCTGCGGAAATATCCAGACCCACAACGCTCTCGCAAACCCTGGCGAGTTGTAACGCGAAACCACCAGCAAAGGTGAAACAATCCAGAGCCCGGCCATGAGCATACTTGCGAGCGGCGACATGGTTTTCGCGCTGATCGAGAAACGATCCGGTTTTCTGACCGGAAAGCGGCGACACTAAAAAACGGACGCCATCCTGCAATATTTCAAACTCTTCCGGCGCTTCGCCGTGCAGTATTCCTGTCGTTAGCTGAAGTCCTTCGTGCAGACGGACACGCACGTCGTTTCTCTCAACGATCGCGCGCGGCGAGAATAATTCGACGAGCAGTTCAACCAACATCGGCTTGATGGCCTCACTACCCTGCGAGAGCGTTTGCAGCACGAAGACATCGTCGTAACGATCGATGATCAACGACGGAAGCAGATCGCCTTCCGAATAGACCAGCCGGTAAGCGTTGGTTGTTGATTCTATAGCAGAGCGTCGTTGGGCGGCCTGGCGAATTCGATTTCGCCACCAATCACGGTCGATGGTTTCGCTCGAGAGGGTGAGAAAGCGAAGTGCTATTTGTGAGCTGTCGCTGTAGAAAGCCTGGCCTACGAAGTTTCGGTTCGTGTCGCTTACCCTCAGAATGGATCCGCCGGCGGCCTCGCCTACCTTGGTGATATCGCTGCGATAAATCCAGAGATGGCCGCGACGAACCCGATCGGCGCCGCGTTTTGTAACGGTAACTTCGTTCATATCTGTTACTACTCTGACACAGTGCCCGAAACGATCCAAAGGGAGAGCACTGTGGTTCCGGCTGGGCCGCCTGATGTCCGGAAGGTCTCTGACCTTCCGGAAGGGTTTGCAAATGAATTGGGCTATGCCCTGTGCTGGGGCGGAGCCCACCAAGTTGAGGCAGTCTTCCCGGTGGGGCAAAGCCGCCACCGCACATCAGACGGCAGAGCCGCGGTCGCACGCGAGAGCTCTCTTGAGGACTTCAACCGCGCCCCCTCTCAGAGTCTGGGCGGTGCAAGTGCGATTGCAAACTATTGTATGTTAGGCTTTTGAACACTTCGCACAGTCGGATAGATCATCAGCTACGTCAACCTAATGGCCACAAAGTCACACACGGAACCTGGCAAACGTTTCGAAACGTCCTCCGGAATCGATCTCCCCGCTGATTTCAACCCGCGCAATACGGATCCGGTCGACTACGACAAAGACTTGAATTCCCCGGGCGACTTTCCTTTCACCCGTGGCATTTACTCCAATATGTACCGCGGACGCCTGTGGACCATGCGTCAATATGCGGGTTACGCGACGGCCGAAGAATCCAACGCGCGATATAAATATCTTCTGGCTCAGGGGACCACTGGGCTTTCGGTTGCTTTCGATTTGCCTACACAGATTGGCCTTGATTCAGACGACCCGCTCGCCAGCGGTGAGGTTGGAAAGGTTGGCGTGGCCATTGATTCGCTCGAGGATATGGAACGACTGTTTGAGGGGATTTCCCTCAGCAGCGTTTCAACTTCCATGACAATCAACGCCACTGCGGCAACGCTCCTGTGTCTCTACCTGGCCGTTGCTCGCAAGCAGAATGTTCCTTTCAATCAACTGAAGGGCACACTGCAAAACGATATTCTGAAGGAGTACATCGCTCGGGGCACATACATCTATCCGCCCGCGCCTTCGCTTCGTTTAGTTACCGACATCTTCGCGTTCTGCGCGCGGGAAGCCCCAAACTGGAACACCATCTCAATTAGCGGCTATCACATTCGTGAGGCCGGCTCCACCGCCGTCCAGGAAGTCGCCTTTACCATCGCCGACGGAATTACTTACGTTGAAGCGGCCCTGAAAGCCGGTCTCGAGATAGATGATTTTGCGCCGCGCATCTCTTTCTTTTTCAACGCTCACAACAACCTGCTGGAAGAGATATCCAAGTTTCGGGCGGCGCGCAGGCTCTGGGCCCGTATCATGCGCGAGCGTTTTAAAGCACGCGATCCGCGCTCGCTGACGTTGCGCTTTCATACTCAGACGGCTGGTTCCTCGCTGACGGCGCAACAGCCCGAAGTAAATGTCGTGCGCACAACTCTGCAGGCGCTGGCAGCAGTGCTTGGCGGCACCCAGTCGCTGCACACAAATGCGATGGACGAAGCGCTCGCGCTTCCTTCCGAAGCTGCGGCGCGCGTGGCGCTGCGTACCCAGCAGGTGATTGCGCATGAGTCTGGAGTGGCCGACACAGCCGATCCGCTTGCGGGTTCATATGCAATCGAACATTTGACCAGCGAAATTGAGAACCGCGCGCAGAAGTATCTCGAAAAGATCGATGCGCTTGGTGGGATGCTGCGGGCAATCGAAACTGGTTATGTGCAACGTGAAATTCAGGAAGCGGCCTATCGTTATCAACGTGCCGTGGAAGCAGGCGAAGCGATTGTCGTCGGGGTGAATCGTTTTCAAAGTGAGGAAGGAACGCCGGTGCCAACCCTGCGCGTTGATCCGGCGGTCGAGCAGCAACAGATTGAACGTCTGCGCGGAGTTCGCAGCCGGCGAGATGCGTCGGCAGTTAATGTTGCGCTAGCGAAACTGGAAGAAGGAGCGCGCGGCACGGAGAATCTAGTGCCGCAAATTCTCGAGTGCGTCGAGCTTTATTCGACCGTGGGAGAGATTAGTAACCGACTTCGCAGTGTTTGGGGTGAATACAAAGAGAACCTCGCATTATGAGATGGTCCCACAGTCTTATTCTCAATTAGTAAGGAGTTCTTCACATGGCAAAACCGCGCGTTTTCGTTAGCTCCACGTACTACGATCTGAAATATGTAAGATCGTCTTTAGAGCTTTTCATTGAGTCACTTGGATATGACGCTGTTCTTTCCGAGCAGGGAGACGTATCTTTTGCTCCCGACAAAGCCTTGGACGAATCGTGTTATCAGGAGGTGCAGAACTGTGACATCTACGTCTTGATAATAGGGGGGCGGTATGGGACCGAGGCGAGCGAAAGTAGAACGGAGAGGCCCCTAACATTTTTCGACCGCTATGAAAGCATTACAAAAATGGAGTACAAAGCGGCCGTAACTAAAGACATTCCGGTATACATTCTCATCGAACGCGCAGTTTATGCTGAGTACCAAACGTTTCTGAAGAATCGGGACAATGCGCAGATCCGATATGCACACGTTGATTCCGCAAATGTATTTCGCTTCATCGAAGAGATCCTTCAACTGAGCCAAAATCCAATTCAAGTTTTTGATAAATATGTAGAAATTGAAGATTGGTTGCGGGTTCAGTGGGCGGGTTTGTTCAGAGATCTCGTCCAACGCCTATCGAGTCAACAGCAGATCGCTTCATTAGCTGCTCAAATAGCGGAGTTAGCGGAAGTCAACAAGACGTTGCGGCACTATCTTGAAGAGGTGATCGGTAATGTTGTTTCACCTCAGGAATCCAGACGGATCATTAACACTGAAGCAGAACGCCTGGCGGAGGCTAGTGTATTAGCTAAGCTCGAGAGCGTTGGTTTAGTAGAGTGGTTAATGAAGGTGCACCAGATTCCTCTAGAGACCATCAGGGAGGCGTGTGAGAGAGCTTCAACTCCACTGGAATGGGTAGCTATCATTCGCGACCATTCAGACACACCAGAGGAAGCGAAAGTAGCACTTCCCATAGCTCCTCCTGCGCCGGGCTCTCCGGCATTCAAGGATCTTAATAGTGCAAGGCGAATTGTTGGAAAAGTGGAATTTCCAGTAAACAATGAAGATTCTGAAGTGTTGAGTCCTGCGGTAAAAACGACACGCAGAACGGCTAAGAAAGCTTAGCGATTAGGTCGCCAGCAATAAAGCAAAAGGATGGGCTCGGATGAACCGACGAGAATTCACAACCAGTCTGGGTATGGGAGCGATCGCGTTTGGCCTGGGAGGGATCGACCTTTCCGGCGCGATGCCGAAAACAAGGCTGCAACCGCGTATCGCCATCACGATGGACGATTTCGCCTGGAACAAATCGGTGAAGCTGTCGCCCGATGAACGAAACAGTGCCGTGTTACAGGCTTTGAAATCGCATGGCGGTTTGAAAGCGGCCCTTTTCGTCACTGGAAAGTATGTGGATAACGCGGAAGGCAAGGCATTGCTGCGCGAGTGGAACAGGGCCGGGCACATGATCGGGAATCATTCGTATTCGCACACTGAACTTATCGGAGGGAAAGTCACGACCGACCAGTTCACGGCCGACATCCTAAAGGCGGAGGCCGTGCTGAAAGATTTCCCGAGTTATCAGAAGAGTTTTCGTTTTCCCTTTCTCAAGGAAGGTGAAACCGCGATTAAGCGAGACGAAGTCCGTAAGTTTCTAAAGCAGCATGGTTACCGAAATGGTCATGTAACTATCGACGCTTCCGACTGGGCCGTCGAAAATCGCCTCAGCAACCGGCTAACCAAAGATCCGGGGGCAGATGTGAAACCGTATCGCGATTTCTATCTGGATCATATGTGGGAACGTGCTCGCTACTACGATGGCCTCAGCTTGAAGGTGCTGGGCCGCAGTGTAAAGCACACTATCCTGGTCCACTTTAATTTGCTAAACGCCCTGTTTCTTGGCGATCTGCTCGACATGTTTCAAGGTAAGGGATGGAAGTTGATCGACGCCACCGAAGCATTTAAAGATCCGGTATTTTCCGCTGAGCCTAAGATCGTGCCGGCCGGAGAAAGCGTCGTCTGGGCGCTGGCGAAGGAAACCGGCAAGTTTGATTCGCTGCTGCGTTATCCCGGTGAAGATAGTCAATACGAAAACGCAAAGATGGATCAGCTCGGACTGTGATAGAAAGGACAATCATTCGGGAATGAAATCAGTCGCGCCAATTCTGCTGAGTCTTCTGTTTATCGGGGCGATCATTGTCCTGGTGATCGCGGTCAGTGCCTACAACCGCAAGCGCGCTCGGGAACGAACGGAACACTTGAGGGCGGTGGCGAATCTGCTCGGCTGGCAGTTTGGCCAGGAAGCACCCATGAACTGGATTCCGACCATGGAAAAGTTTGGACTCTTTAACAGTGGTCACAGCAAGAGCATTACAAACATCATGTATGGCCACACGAATGGCGTGAAGGCCGCGTTGTTTGACTACACTTACGTTACGGGTTCCGGAAAGCATCAGTCCACGCACTATCAGTCGGTCGTTTATTTTGAACCTCGTGAACTGAATCTCCCGGTTTTCTCACTACGTCCCGAAAATTTCATGCACAAGTTGATCACGGCGCTGGGTTATCAGGACATCGACTTTGGTAATCGTCCGGCTTTTTCGAATCAGTATCTGTTACGGGGCAACGACGAGCTGGCAATTCGCAATGCGTTTCATGACGCATTGCTAACCTTTTACGAGGCGAATCCGGGGATTAGCACCGACGGCGGCGGAAATCAGATCTTTATTTTTCGAGAGGGCCATCACACGCCGCCGGATCAGATTCGGGGATTTATTGACTGGGCCGCAGAGTTGCAGCGAAGGTTCCTACGTCAGTTCTAAAAAGCAATCGTGCAAGACTTGCGAGGTAGTAATGCTTTCAAACTCCGGTCTGGTTGGGTGGAAGAGTCATTCCCTGATGTTGCTCGTCGGCATGGTGATTTTTATGTCGAACGCGGTTGGCTGGCAACTAGCACCCCAGACTTCGTCGCGACGTGAACGAACGCCGGAATGGGAGCGGTTCACGGTCAGGGAGAGAGACTTTTCAGTGCTGCTCCCCTCAGCGCCGGCGATGACTACTTACGACGAACGCAAGGAGTCGGTGACCGGACTGCGACGTCGTCATTTGATCGGAGTCTATTCCAATGGCGTTGTTTATGCCATTTACGTTTTTGAGCGACGGCAAGGGCTAAATGCGTTCATCGATGAATTCAGGAAGGAATACGGCCAAACGGGTGAGCTGAAACGCAAACTCAAAGTTTCAGCCAGCGACGGGGTAGAGTATGGTTTTCAAAACGAGGCAATGAACGGCGTCACGCAATACTTCGTCACCAAACATAACCTTTACGTTTTCCAGGCCCAGAGTTCGTTGCTCGTCGACTCAACCGCAGAAGTATCCAGGTTCTTTGACTCTATTGGGCTTGAGCCGACAGAGGGAGGAATCGCGATAGTTGAGGGCGTAGGCCTGCAGTCGTCCCGTCCCCCCGCTTCCGACCAGGGTAGGGACACCGCTTTTTCGGCAAAGGATGTGACACGAAAAGCTGTAGTGGTAGTAAAGCCTGAACCGGGATATACAGAAGAGGCGCGAAAACAACAAATCACCGGAACGGTAATCGTGAGGTGTGTCTTCGCGAGTTCTGGAGCGGTGACGAAGTTGGTTGCCGTTTCGGGACTTTCGGCTGGGTTGACGGAACAGGCGTTGGAGGCCGCGAAGCAAATCCGGTTCATTCCTGCGATCAAAGATGGACGGTTTGTTTCCACGCACCTCCAGCTGGAATACACCTTCAACCTCTATTAGAGGCTGGTAATTCAAAGCATGGCGCACCTACTCGAAGTCAATAATCTGCAAACGCATTTTCCCACGCGGGCCGGACTGGTGCGCGCGGTGGATGACGTCAGCTTCTTTCTAAATCCAGGCGAATTGTTGGGGCTGGTGGGCGAATCCGGATGTGGGAAGTCGATCACTGCGCTTTCAATCATGCGACTGATTGCGCCACCGGGAAAAATTGTTGGCGGCGAAATCACTTTTGACGGTAAGAGTTTGTTGAAACTGCCTGACGAGGAAATGCGCCGAATTCGCGGCGACGACATCGCGATGATTTTTCAGGATCCGATGACTTCGCTTAATCCGGTCTACACGGTCGGTGAGCAAATCGCAGAGGCGCTACGCCTCCATCGAAAACTCTCCCGCAAAGACGCGCGCGCGGCAGCCATTGAGGCAATGCGCGAAGTTTCGATACCCGATCCATCGCGCCGCATAGATGATTATCCGCACCAACTTTCCGGCGGCATGCGCCAGCGCGTCATGATCGCCATGGCGCTCGCCTGTGATCCGAAGTTGTTGATTGCTGATGAGCCAACAACAGCGCTCGACGTCACAATCCAGGCCCAAATTCTGGAGTTGTTGAACGACCTACGGAAGAATCGCGAATTGGCAGTGCTTCTAATAACACACGATCTCGGCGTGGTTGCCGAAGTCGCAGACCGCGTGGCCGTGATGTATACCGGACGGATTGTTGAGGAGTCGCCGGTTGATGAATTGTTTGCGCGACCGCGACATCCGTACACGGAAGGCCTTTTGCGCTCCGTGCCCAAGCTTACTATCGAGCATGTGGCAAAAAAGGTGCGATTGGAAACGATTGAAGGCACGGTGCCGAGCCCGACAAACTTGCCGCCGGGCTGTCATTTTGCCCCTCGTTGTCCGCACCGAATGCCGCGTTGCACCGAAGAAGAGATCCCGCTTTACCAGCTGGAGGGAGATGTGAGAGTCCGTTGCGTACTTTTCGATCTGGCGGCGGCAGTTGCGGCGGATCACCAGGGCACATCCGCAGATTACGGAGATCCCGCAAATTAAGTTTGCATGACTGAGGCCAACCTCTGACGAAGATGACAATACGATCCCTAATTCACACGAAAGCACACGAATAACTTTTCGTGTGGGTTCGTGTGCTTTCGTGGATGGTTTCGAACGATTCTAATCTGACAGTGTTTCATGGTCACCAGTGGCCGATGGAAATGCTAAATGAGAAATGGAAAATGGTTTGTTAACAACGTCGGAGATAACTCAACCAAAGGAACTGGTCAGTGTTCGAGGCCTCGTAAAACACTTTGCCGTTGAAGGCAGCGACGATGTGGTGCGCGCGGTTGATGGCGTCTCGTTTGAAATCTACCCACGCGAAACGTTGGGACTCGTGGGTGAGTCCGGCTGTGGCAAGTCGACCGTGGGCCGTTGCCTGCTGCGTCTCATCGAACCCACTTCCGGACAAATCGATTTCGAGGGCCGCGACGTCTTGTCGTTAGGTAAGGCCGACCTGCGCGCGATGCGCCGCGAGATGCAGATCGTTTTCCAGGATCCATACGCATCGCTCAATCCTCGCATGAAAGTAGGCGACATCGTGGGCGAGCCACTTGTGATTCACAACATCGGAACTAAAAGCGAACGCCGTGATCGGGTGGCCGAGTTGTTGAAACGTGTGGGTCTCGATCCGAATTATCGCAATCGTTACAGTCATGAATTTTCAGGAGGACAACGCCAACGCATCGGAGTGGCGCGCACGCTCGCGCTCAATCCGAAACTGATTGTGGCTGACGAGCCGGTGTCGGCGCTCGACGTCTCCGTACAAGCGCAGGTGGTAAACCTGCTGCAGGAACTTCAGGAAGAGTTTGGGCTTGCTTATCTTTTTATTTCCCATGGATTAGCGGTAGTTGAACACATTTCGACGCGTGTGGCCGTCATGTATCTGGGGCGGATTGTCGAAGTGGCTACCGCGGCCGACCTTTACGCGCAGCCGCTGCACCCCTACACGAAAGCACTGTTGTCGGCGATTCCGATTCCCGATCCAAAACAAAAACGCGAGCGCATCGTTTTGCAGGGCGATGTCCCGACGCCTATCAATCCACCATCAGGTTGCCGCTTTCGCACTCGCTGCCCGATAGCTATTGACGAGTGTGCGCGGATCGATCCAGAGTTGCGCGAAGTTTTACCCGGACACACAGTCGCGTGTATCCGTGTGCCGGGATGGGAAGATGCCAAGCCGGTGGAAACACTGGCCGATCGTAATTGAGAGAACACGGCTTCATCATTCATTACTGAAACATGACCATCGATTCGAGCGTATAAACCCATCACAGTTAATGCCCGCGTCGGGCTACCGCCCCGGACGGATGCTTTCTCCCCGTCCTTTAGCACAGGAGGATAGACCACCATGAGCGATCCGGAAATCGTACCTCGATTTAACCCGCAGCCCGATCCCCCCAAAGTCATGTCGACGGCACAAACGTTGACGAGCATTCTTTTCGAGCCCGGCGAGACATTCCAGGCCTTGAAAGCACGTCCGCGTTTTCTGATTGCGGGCATCATTACCGTCGTAGTGTTCATGGCTTACTACACGACGTTTGTGTCGCGAGTTGGTTCAGAGGCCATCGCCCGCGCCCAAATTGAATCGCGTCAGCCGGACGCGAGCCCTGAACAAATCGAACAGGGACTGGCGATGCAGAACAATCCGATCATCAAGGCGATTACCTACGCATCGTTCCCACTGGTTTTCGCAGTGATGTTTGCGGCCGGCGCCGGATTGTACCTGCTGGGCACGATGTTGATGGGCAAGTCGATGAGTTTCAAACAGGCGCTCTCGGTTTGGGTGTATTCGAGCTATCCGCCTACGGTTGTGTTTGCGCTGATCAATATTGTGCTCCTGTTCTTGAAGTCACCGGAGGACATCGACCCAACGGCTATTAACAGCGGGCTGGCACGCGCCAACCCGAGTATTCTGGTGGACACGAAAACGCAGCCGATGTTGGCAACGCTACTTGGCTCGTTTGATCTGATTCAGTTTTTCGGGTTGTTCCTTGCGGCGGTCGGCCTGAAGATTGTGGGCAAGCTTTCTTCGGGTTCAGCCTGGGCGATCGTGTTGGGAATCTGGTTTGTCGGAGTGATACTGCGAGTGGTGATGACCCTGATTATGGGCCAGGCGTTCTAATCAAGTAGGACAGGCATTCCTGCCTGTCTCTCTGTCCTTTGACGAGGTGGAGTCGCGAGACTCCACCTCTTTCTCATTTTCCATCTGTCATTTGACATCGTTTTAACCTCTTGTTCGTGTGATTTCGTTGATCGATCTAACGCGTCCACTACATATGATCCACGAAATAACACTAACCAACACGAACAATGGCAGATGAAAAATGGAAAATAAACTAATGGAAAATGGTTTTGCCTTACTCGTAACGCAGCGACTCAATCGGATCGAGACGCGCCGCTTTCCATGCCGGCCAGATTCCGAAGACGAGGCCAATGCCGACGCTGGCCACAAAACCACCGATGGGCGCCCATAGCGGCACATAAGAGGGAAGCACCAGGCGCAATAGGAAAGTTAACAACCAGCCGATCGAGAGTCCCACTAGCCCACCAAAGCCGGTAAGTGTGGCGGCCTCGATCAGAAACTGCCACATGATGTCGCTCCGCTTCGCGCCGATCGCTTTGCGCACGCCAATTTCCCGGGTCCTTTCGGTCACTGACACCAGCATGATGTTCATTACGCCGATGCCTCCCACCATCAACCCGACCGATGAAATCACTACCATCGCGATGGCTACGCCGCTCAGGATTGAACGGAAGCTGCTGAGGAACAGTTCGGCAGTTTGTAAGCCGAAGTTGTCCGGTTTACCGAAAGGCACTTGTCGCCGCACACGAAGAAGGTCCGTGATCTGATCCAGCGCCTCATCCATCATTCCTTTGCGCGCGACTGCCAGAATGTAAACATCGTTCGAGCCGGGTTTGAGTTTTCGCGCCACATTGAAAGGCACGTAGATCACATTGTTCTGATCGTCGTCTCCGCCGCCGAGCAGAAATTGTTCGCGTTTTTCCAACACCCCGACCACACGAAACTGTCGTCCACCGATTTCGATCTCTTTCGCCACCGGCGAGCCGAAAGGGAAAAAGTCCTGCGCGACAGAGGATCCGAGCACCGCTACTTCTTCGTTGTTATCGTTTTCGTATTGGGTGAAAAATCGGCCTTCCTTGACGATCTGGGTACCGGCGCGCTCGAAATCAGGCAACGTGCCCTGGAGCGCGATGGCCGCGGAAGTTTTGCCGGGGCCGGATACCATCAGCTTCTGACCGAAGAAATTGTTACTGATGTCGAGGAAGGGAACTGAAAGCTCAACCGCCGGCAAGCTTGTTAACGCAACTGCGTCGTCGTAAGTGAGATCCTTACGCATTCGCTCTTCACGCGACAAGCGGCCAATGTGAATCCCCGAATTGAACTTGATGATGAAGATCGAGTTAGTGCCGTACGACTCCAGCTCTTTCTTCACGGTGGTATCGACGCCACTGATGATCGAAGAAATCAGCATGACTGTGATAACACCGATCATTACGCCAAACACGGTGAGAAACGAGCGCAGCTTATTGGCACGCAACGTATCCAGCGCCATCTTCAGGTTTTCATAGATGTCAGTCCGGATAATCTTCATAATGCTTCGGTGTAACGCAAACTGTTAGTTTGCGTCATAACAGTACCTTCCTAATCAGCACGCAAACTAACAGTTTGCGCTACGAAAGCGCGTTAATCCGCCCGCAGCGCTTCTATGGGATCAAGGCGCGCAGCTTTCCAGGCCGGAAACACTCCGGCGGCAACCCCAATCGCTCCCGAAACAAACACTGTAAAAAGAATTGCGCCGATTGAAAGATACGTCGGAAAAAAGATGGCGGTCATGATCGTTCCGATAATCCACGCCAGCAAGACGCCAATGCTCCCTCCGATCGCCGAAAGCGTAACTGCCTCAACCAAAAATTGTTTGAGGATGTCCATCTGGCGAGCGCCCAGCGACTTGCGCACGCCAATCTCTTTAGTCCTCTCGGTAACCGAAACCAACATGATATTCATGATCACAATTGCGCCCACGAGTAACGCGATGCCCGGAACTGCGATCGCGACAATGTAAGTTGGCCCCAGCAGACGATCGCGAAATCCGGTGATCGCATCCGGAGTGACGATTCCGAAGTTGTCCTTTTCGTCTGATCTCAATCGCCGGCGTGAGCGCAAAAGAAACCGCGCTTCATCCACGGCGTCTACAAATGTGTCGTCGGTCTTCGAAGTGGCCTGGAAATAAAGCACTCGATTACGCGTGAAGCCACCGAAGTTATTGCCATAGGTTTTCAGTGGCAGCGTAATGAAGTTATCCTGCGGAATTCCAAAGACCGTACCCTTCGCTTCGGCGATGCCGATGACGCGATAGGGCAAACCGGCAATGCTTATCTCTTCGCCAATTGCAGTGGAAACGCCGGCAGGGAAAAGTGCGGTGGCTACGTCCATCCCGATATAGGCGACGCGCATAGCAGCGTCGTTTTCAGATTCAGTGAAGTAGCGTCCTTCGGCTACGTTGAGATTGTCGATCTCGGCTATCACCGCCATCGAACCATCCACCGGAACATCTTCCGCGAATTTCGAATCGCGTTTTACCAGCGACCTGCTCGCTCGCGCCTTGGCGCCAATTTTGTCGATCAAGGTCGCGCGCGCACGCAGGTATTCCAGATCGTCGAGCGTTAGTTCTTTGTTCCGGCGTTGGGCAGCAGCAATAGAATCGAGGTCTTTGAAATCGTCGAAGTTAAAACGCTGGACAGTGAACGACTTTGATCCAATGCCGGCGATCTTCTCGTCGATATAGCGATTAAAACCCTGAATCAGCGACACGACGACGACGAATGCAGTCACGCCAATAATCATTCCCAGCAAGGTAAGTGCGGAGCGCAGTTTGTGCACCCAAATAGCGGCAATTGCCAGTTTCAGAGTTTCGATGAATTTCACGGTTAGGTTACTACGGGTTACAGCTCACTTTGGTTGCAGCGATGCAGCTCCGGGCGGAAGCCCGACCGTTGGTAGTTTCGAGTTTCGAGTTCCGAGTTCCGAGTTCCGAGTTCAGAACCTGAAACCAGAAACCAGGAACTTCGAACTAGGAACGCGGAACGCGAAACGCGGAACGCGAAACGCGAAACTCGAAACGCGAAACTCGAAACGCGAAACTCGAAACGCGAAACTCGAAACTCGAAACTCGAAACTCGAAACTCGAAACTACACCCGAGCTATTCCCAACGCAGCGCTTCAATGGGATCGAGCCGGGCAGCTTTCCACGCGGGCCATAGTCCAAAGACTATTCCTACCGCCGCCGAAACACCAATGCCCACGCCGATGGCCCAAAGCGGAACATAAGCCGGTAGCGGAGAGAATTTGTTTATCAGAAACGCCAGAACCTCACCCACGACCAGACCGGTTAAACCGCCGATACCAGTTAACACCACCGCTTCAATCAGAAACTGCGAGAGTATGTTGAAGCGAGTTGCGCCCACGGCTTTGCGCACACCAATCTCCTTAGTGCGCTCGGTAACAGACACGAGCATGATGTTCATCACGCCAATGCCGCCGATCATCAGGGCCACGAAAGAGATGGCGGTCAGCACGAGGGCGGTAGCGCCAGTTAGCTGATTATAAATGTCGAGCAACGAATCCTGAGAAGAGATGCCGAAGTTGTTTTTCTCATTGATGGGGACCCGGCGCCGGCGCCGCAGGATGTCGGTAATTTCGTCAATCGCAGATTTCACATATGCACGAGACTGCGGCCTGACGATGATGAAAAACACGACTCCCGGAAACGGCCGGTCAGCGTAATACTTGTCGAAGGTGGTCATGGGAACGAAGATGGAATTGTCGCGCGACTGCCCAAAGAAGTTGCCGAGTGGTTCCATTACGCCAATCACGAAATAAGGAGTGCCGTCTATGCGGACCTCTTTTCCGATTGGATCTTCGTATGGGAAAAGGGCGCGTACAACATCCACTCCCACGATGCAGACATTCTCACGATTGTCCATGTCGAGGTCTTTGATGAAACGACCTCGCGCTACAAATTGCGAGTGAACGAATTCGTAGTAGGGTGTGACGCCAAGAAGGATGGGCGTATCCGTTTGCTTGTTCTGGTAACGCGTGGTCACTGCAATCAGGCGGTGAATCGGGGAAACACCGGCGATGGATGGCCCTTCGCGGAGCGCCTCAGCATCTTCCATCGTCAGATCCTTTCGATGGATCTCCGAGGGTCCAGGCGGGCGGCCAAAGCCCGGATCAAATTTCGAGACGAAGATGGTGTTGGATCCCAACGACTCCACCTGATCGGCGAACGCCTTGTTCAGGCCCTGGATGATCGAGACCATAAAGATGATCGTAATCACGCCCACGCTGACGCCGAGAATGGTCAACGACGAACGCAGCTTGTTTGCCCGCAACGTGTCGATGGCCATCAGGGATGATTCTTTGATGTCGTCAAAGCGCATAATTTGTTCGACAAACTTCAGTTTGTCGAATAGCGGGGAAACTGAAAAACGATAAACTAAAGTTTGTCGAACATCTCGCTACTCGGCTCGCAACGCCTCTATGGGATCAAGCCGTGCGGCGCGCCAGGCGGGCCATAACCCACTGACGATGCCTACTAAAGATGAAACTCCAACCCCGAGCACCGCCGAACCAATGCTCATCAGAAGTGGAAAACCGATCAGTGCCGCAATCAGATAGGCCAGGCCAAAACCCGTAAGCACCCCTATTCCCCCTCCGATCGCCGTGACCGCGACGGCCTCGATCAGAAACTGCGTCAGGATATCTTTTCGCCTGGCTCCCAGTGCTTTGCGTATGCCGATTTCTTTGGTGCGCTCAGTAACTGAAACCAGCATGATATTCATCACGACGATTCCGCCCACTACGAGTGAGATCGCTGCCACGGCAATGGTAACGATATAGATGTTTGAGGTTGCTTTTCCGTAGAGATCCAGGAAGACATCCTGCGTCTCCAGAGAGAAGCCTTCGTCGTCCACTTCTCCAAAAGTGAGGCCTCGCCGATTTCGCATTATTGTGCGCACCTGATCCTGGGCCAACTCAAGTTGTTCGGCAGCCGGTACTTGAACCATGACGACAATCGAGTCGCGGGCACCGTAGAGCTTTTGATAAGTCGAATAAGGTATGTAGGCCACGCTGTCGCGAGAGGCTCCGAAGATGGAACCGAGCGACTCCAGTACGCCCACAATCTGAAATGGACGCCCAGCGACCTTTATCTCTCGCCCGAGAACCTGATCGGCCGACGCACTGCCAAAGAGATTTGTTACTACATCGGAGCCGACGACGCAGATTTCGCGTCCTGACTCGCCCTCTTCGTCAGTCCAGATTCGCCCCACGTCGAGGCTGCGGCCATCGATATCAAACATCGAAGTTGGCGACACCCCGCGGATCGTGAAGTTCTCCATCTGCTGATCGGCCTGCTTGATGGTTTCTCTCGCGTTTGCTGCCAGCCCCACGCGCCAGCAGGAGGTGCAGAGCCGGCCAATGGCCTCCGCATCTTCGTGGGTGACGTCTTTGCGCTTATTAAACTTGATGAAGTCTTCGCGTGAGCGAATGATTTGGGGGCGTTTGGAAATGGTGAAGACTGTTGAGCCTTGAGAAGAAAAGGTGCTCGCCACTTTATTGTCGAGCCCCTGGATGATTGTGACCACGGCAATCACCGCGGCCACTCCCACCACGATCCCGACCAGGGTCAGGGCGGTGCGCAGTTTATTGGCGCGCAAACTGCCGACTGCGACGAGGAAAGACTCCCACAGGGGAGCCAGGCGGAGCAGCCGTAGCGTTTTAAGTCGAGATTGATTCTGCACAATCGTAGCTCTGACGGATCTGACCTTATGTCGAATCGAGGCGGGCCGAAGAATTCAGAACCGGAAGCGGTAGCGACCGGGTCAAAACTTCAGGTAACGGGCCTTTAACGGTGAGACTTTCAAGGTTGTAAAAATGATTGATTGCGGACCCGATCGCCACCGCTCGCGGTTCTGAATTTTTCAACCCACTCGAGAACCTCTCACCGCTTACGCCCCGAACCTCCCGATCACTCACCTTGTGGAAAGGTTTGCCGGCTACCGGATCTTCTCGTCTTTTTCGATCAAGCCGTCGCGAATGGAAACTACCCGATGTGCCCGGGCCGCAACGTCGGGCTCGTGGGTCACGACGATGATTGTATTTCCTTCGCCGTGCAGGCGTTCGAAGAGATCCATGATTTCCATGCTGGTCTTGGAGTCGAGCGCACCGGTAGGTTCGTCGGCGAGAAGAATGGATGGATGGTTAACCAGGGCGCGAGCGATGGCCACGCGTTGGCGTTGGCCGCCTGATAATTCATTTGGCCGGTGCATCATTCGATCGGCCAGGTCCACGGAGGCAAGCGCGTTCTGGGCCATCTCATGGCGCTGCGCAGAGCTGACGCCGCCATAAATTAAGGGCAGCTCCACATTGTGTAACGCCGTGGCTCGGGCCAGGAGATTGAAGGTTTGAAAAACAAACCCGACTTCCTGATTGCGAATCCGCGCCAGCTCGTCATCGTCCATTTCCGAAACGTTTTTTCCGTTTAGCCAATACTCGCCCTGGCTCGGCGTGTCGAGACAGCCGATCAGATTCATCAATGTCGACTTTCCGGATCCGGATGGACCAATGATGGCGATGTACTCGCCCTTGGGAATGTCAAACGAGACTCCATGTAGCGCATGCACCTTTTCCGAGCCCATCTCGTAGGTCTTCCAGATGTTGCGCATCGATATGAGCGAGCCCGCATCGTGCGCAGGCGCTACGTCCGGCTTCACGCTCGGCTCGACGGGAGATGTCAGTGTGGCGTCGCTCATTAACTATTCTCGTTTCCGTTTGCATTGCCCGGCTTTTTGGTTTGACGTTTCACGCTGGACCCTTCTTTAAGAGTTTTCAACACGCGGCTGGGTCCCCGCACGATCTCCATACCTGCAGTGGCGCCGGTAACAATTTCGATGTCAGCCTCACCCGTGATGCCAGTGGTCACCTCGACGAATTTGACTTTGTTTCCGTCCAGCGCGAAAACGCCCTTTATGCTCTTGGGCTTCTCAGTGGAGGCTGGCGTGGGCACCGAACCTGCGATGGGGCCCGCGGGGGAAGGGGCGGCAGTGGGCGCCTTTTCCACGATGGCTTCAAGCGGTACTGCAATCACATTATTCTTGGTTTTCGTCGTGATGGTTGCGGTAGCGCTCATACCGGGCCGCAGCCCGTTGCGCAATTCGTCGGGCAAATCGCGCAGTTCGACGGTAACTTTGAATTCCTTCGCTTCCTGTACGTTGACCCGATTGGAAAGTCCACCCTGAGTATCCGACTTGGAAACAGCCAACGGATTCTTCTGGGTCACTACCGCAGTCAGTTCCTTATCGCCGAGTGCGTCTACTTTCACTTTCGCCTGTTGTCCAACTTCGACGTTTGAAATCTCCGTTTCGTCTACGTTCACTTCGACGTTGATAGTTGACATGTCGGCGATCGTCATAAGCGGCGTGGTCGAAAGACCGGCAACTGCATATTCACCGACGCGCGTGGGAATATCAGCGACGACACCGTTTAGCGGTGATAGCTGAGTGGCCTTGGATCGTTGACTCGACTGTCCTCGCAGCAGCGCCTGCTGTTGATTGGCGCGCATCTCTGACGAACGGATTCCGGTGCGTGCTTCCTGCACGGCGAGCTTCTGTCCGTTGGCCCGCTCCTGCGACTCTTTGACGGCAATCTTTTGCGAGTCCAAATTTGCGCGTGCCGTTTGCAGCGCGATCTTCGCCTGCTCGAAGCGATCGCGCGCTGCGTCGTATTCAGAGCGAGATGCCACACCCGCTTCGATTAGATCGCTATTGCGTTTAAGTTCACGTTGCGCGGTGTTCAAATCCACCTGGGCACGATCGACTTGCGTCTGCAGGGCCACCAGTTGTTGCCGCGCCGACGAAACTGACGATTCGGCGACCACGAGGCCCTGCTGGGCGGAGGCGACTGCATTGCGTGCGCTTTGAATGTCATTAAGCGATGCTTGCGTTGATGCAAACTGCGCTTCCTGGCTCGATTGAAGCTGGGTAGGGTCGACCCGAACAAGCGGCTTTCCCTGCGTTACCTGATCGCCGGCGTTGACATAGATTTCTTCAATGCGCCCCGGCACTTCGCTCGTCAGCTTGATGTAACGAATCGGTCTCACCTCGCCCGAAGCGGTCACTGTCTGCCGGAGTTCGAGTTTAGTTTCCAGTTTGATCGTTGTAACTTCAGCTTCTTCCTTTCGGCTGGCGAAGACGCTGATGATAATGATCAGCGCCAAAACGGCTACCGCCGAGACGGCGATGATGATTTTTTTCTTGCGAGATAACGCCATGTCTTAGTCCTTCGCTGGGGGATTCTGCTTTATTGTTGCTATGGGTGATTATTCTGCACAAAAACGCACGTTTTTGGAAACCCGTATGATTCGAGTAGTTCTTACGTGAAAATCCTGCAAACTGTTTCAAATAAAGGGAAGTTAAAGAGACTGCTCAGCGCTTAACAGCATTAGCTGACGGCAGGATGAAACGTCGGAGCGCCCAAACCTTTATGACCCTGCCAGCCAGTGCTCCAGACGACTGCTGTCGAATAGTGACGTTGGCGACGCGATCAGTTTCGCGCTAGAATGACCAGCCGTTCTCGAACCCAGTTCTAATTGCAAAAAATTACGATTTCCCCCAATCGGGCGGGTAAGATAACTTCCGAAAACGATGATTACGTGTGAAAGGTGCAAAGCCTCAAACCTGGATGGGGGGCAATACTGTGATGAATGCGGTGCTCCGCTTCGACCCAATTCGCGTCAGAGCGTCGGACCCCCAACCAAGGGTGTGGGCAAAGGTGAAGCCAAAGGCCAGAACGGCTCACGTGCTCCCGCGGAAGTTCCGCAGCCCGAAGTGGCGGGTAGTAAGGCAGCCGCAGGCTTGAATCGTTCGGCATCGCTCAGTGCAAACGACAAGGCACATGCCAGGCTCGTGATTGAGCGAGGAAAGTCTGCCGGCAAACAGTTTTTGTTAAGCGCCGCTGAATCCCAAATTGGCCGGTGGGATGCAGACGGTGGAATTTTCCCTGATGTTGATCTTGATTCCGACGATCCTGAGGCCAAGGTCTCGCGACGTCACGCACGAATTACTCTCCAGGACGGAAAGTATTCGCTGGAAGATCTCGGCTCAACTAACGGCACGTTCATAAATCGGGGGAAGCGACTGTCCGCCGGCGCGCGGGAACCGCTGAGGGATGGCGACGAGATTATTGTGGGTAAAACTTTTCTGCGCTTTCAACTAATTAGATAGCCGAGCTGGGATCATGGCCCACTTTTACGTTTCTGATTTGGAATAATGGCTGAATGTCTCGAATGTGGCAGGCCCGTGGTACCGGGCGAAGCCTTTTGCAGCAACTGCGGAACACAGCATCCCGTGGCTGAGCCTTCGGCTGCACTTGAACCGGCTGCTGAGCCAGAGACGATGGAAGATGTGACGGGAATTGGGGAAGCGCAAAGCGCTGCGGCTGGAGTTTCACCTTCGCCCTCTCCTTCGGCGAGCCCTGCTGAAGCAGACGCCTCCATGAAAGTTGGCTCCGAATCTCTGGGTGGCGGTTCTACCGGCGAGGTCAGTGTCCCAGTCAAACAGACGGTTAAAAAGGGAACCACTGGCGGACATCAACCAACTATTAAACAGCTCGACCCGGGCAGCGTCCTCAATGCGCGCTATGAAATTGTTCGCCGCATCGGCGGTGGGGGAATGGGCGCTGTTTATCTCGCCAAAGATCGTAATCTTGGTGATGCGCCTCGCGCGGTCAAAGAGATGGTGGAAGCGCATCTCGATCCGGCGTTGCATGAAAAATCGATTGCTGATTTCAAGCGTGAAGCGGTCCTGCTCACCGCACTCGAACATCCATCGATTCCAACAATTTACGATTATTTTTACGACGATACGCTCGGCCGTTTCTATCTGGTGATGCGATTTATCTCCGGCGGCGATTTGGCGTCGCGCTTACGCTCCGCGCCGGGTGGTCGGATCGATGAGAAGACGGTGGCTGACTGGGGAAGGCAGACCGCCGATGTCCTCCAGTATCTGCACAGCCGGCCAAAGCCAATTATCTATCGTGATCTCAAGCCGGCAAACTTAATGATCGACGGTAATACCGGTCGCATCATGGTGATTGACTTCGGTATTGCGCGTTGGGTCAAGCAGGAAGAAAAGGGTGTGACCGCGGTTGGCACGATGGGTTATGCGCCGCCGGAGCTTTTCGGGGGACGCGTCGAGGCGCGTTCGGACGTCTATAGTCTTGGGGCTACGATGTTTCATCTGCTGACTGGGTCTGATCCACAGGACAATCCGCTTTTGATTTTCGACTTCACCAAAAACCCGCGGCCTCGTCAGATTTCACCTTCAATTTCAAGCGAGATGGAATCGATCCTGATGCAGTCGGTTGAATACAAGCCTGAGGATCGGTTTGCTTCGGCTGGGCACATGCGCGACGCCCTGGCCGCTCATCTCGAAAAACTGGTGACCGGGCAGGTTAACTATGGCGTGCCGTCAGGTCAGGTAGGCGGCGAGACGGTGCAGGTGCAAACGGTCTTCTGCGGTTTTTGCGGTGGCCGAATCGCGGCAGACGATATTTTTTGCGCGCATTGCGGGGCGAAACAACCGATGGCCGGACTTGGTTCGAGCGCGACCCTGCGCGCCGCGAGGCCTACAGCAAAACTTGTAGTCTCCGGTACCACCGAGCTTGACGCGTCGTTCGTCTTGCAAAAAGACAATAACTTGCTGGGACGTACCGATCCGCATTCCAACGTCTTCCCGGAAATTGATCTCTCCCGGTTTGATCCGGAAACGAAAGTTTCGCGACGCCACGCAAGAATCTGGCGCGAAGGCGAAACGTTTTTAGTTGAAGATCTTGGTTCAGTTAATGGCACGGTGATCAATGATTCGATCAGACTTGCGCCGCGCCAGCCGCGAGTTTTGGACAGCGGAGACAAGCTGCGGCTTGGTGAGACTACGCTGCATTTTCTTTTAGGGTAGTCAGACATTGGTCAGTGGCCAGTGGCCAGTGATCAGTGGAACGTGAGTCAGTAGTTTGAGACTTGCACCGACCGTTACCACTAACTGACGACTGACGACTGACGACTGACGACTGACGACTGACGACTGACGACTGACGACTGGCTGAATACTGGCTACCGACAACCGCCCACAGATATTCAATGACCGCTACATCAGTAGAAACTGTTCCATCTCGGCCGGCGATGAGGCCGCGTGTGCCAGTCCAGCGATTTGCTCGGTTCCGGGCACCATTTTCATTACGATGTGGAGCAATCCTGATTGATTATGTGTTGCTCATCGCCGTCGTCGCGTTTAGCACTTTGATCAGCCGGTTACAGGGTGGAGGCGCACGCACTGCAGGAAGCTTGACCGAGACCTTTGGAATTATTCTCGCCCTCCTAATCGCAATTATGAACCTGGGAATTCTCCCGGGCTTGACGGGGCTAACCGCAGGGAAGTGGGCCACTGGTTTGCGCATACTTCGCAGCGATGGCCGGGCAATCGGAATTGGCCGCGCCTTCTTGCGACACTTCGTTGGTTACCCGATATCGTTTGCTATCTTCGGCATCGGGTTTGTTGTCGCGGCGCTTTCGCAACGTGGGCGAGGTCTGCACGACGTTATCGCTGATACAATCGTAGTGCGTGAAGGGCCGGCCGTGGCTGTGCGAGCCCCATCAAAGACAGCGACCTGATTCAAATTCAATTCGTAAATCTGCGATTTGAGATCGTAGATCTGAAATCTGAAGTCGACAAACCCAAAATGTCAGAGCTAATAGTTAAATACCCCGACCGCGCCCCCGACCGTTTCCCGCTCGGACGATTGCGCATCACCCTGGGACGCAGCGCGCGCAACGATCTCTGTATTCCCGATCCGTTTGCCTCGCGCGTGCACGCCGAAGTCCGTCGAGAGGGCGAGGAATATTTCCTCCAGGACCTCGGCTCCGCAAATGGAACGCTTTACAACGGTGGAGCGGTTGAAGGCACTGTGCCATTAACTCCAGGCGGGCGAATTCAGATCGGGGAAACGGAAATTGTTTTCGACGATGGCACCTATCATTCAAGCATGGGCGCCACGATGATCACGGACAATTCGTCACACTCCTTGCCGGAGGCCACGATTGCCCTCGCCTCGGGTGATCGCACTACGTCAGGTTTACTTGAAGCTATCGAAGGCGCGCGCAGCAAGCCTGAAGAGAGTGTGGTGGCGCGCGTAGCCAGGGAAGGCGACTTGCTCGCGCTGATCAGCAAAGTCGGAATCACGCTGCTAAGTTCGTCTACTCTGGAACAAACGCTCGAGCAAATAGTCTCGCTCGTATTTGAAGCAGTCCCCGCCGATCGTTGTTTGCTGATGATGCGAGACGATGCCAATCAGGATTTGAAAGTCGCGGTGGCGCGTTTACGCGATCGTGCCGGCGCGATCGGCGAGATTAGGGTTAGCCGCAACGTGATGGACGAGGTGGTGATTCGCGGTAAGTCAGTGCTTACCTCCGACGCTCAACACGATCCTCGATTCGCGAGTGGCACTGTTGTACTGCAGGGAGTTCGATCGGTGCTCGCCGTTCCCCTTGGCGTTGCCGAGAAAGTGTTCGGGATTATTTATGCCGATTCGCCGATCGCGGAAGGAAGATTCACGGAAGATCATCTCAAGGTTTTGACCACGCTGGCATCGGTCGCAGCAATTCGCGTCGAGAATGCGCGTCTGGTTGAGGCGCGTTTGCAGCAGGAACGCCTGGAGCGCGAGCTGCAACTGGCGATGGAGATTCAGCAGCGCTTTCAACCAACGGCCCCGCCGGTCGTGCCTGGTTACGAGTTTCAGGGCATCAGCTTTCCCTGTTATGAAATCGGCGGCGACTATTACGATTTTATCGCTCGGCCGGATGGCCGCATGGTGATCACTCTAGGCGACGTTTCGGGCAAGGGAACTGCCGCTGCGCTCCTGATGTCATCGTTACATGCGGCAATTCATGCACAGACCGGCTCGCACGATTCCCTGGTGGAAACGATTTCGGCGGTTAACAAGTATCTCGCCGAGAATATTCCGCCGAACCGTTTTGTTACGCTGTTCTATGCCGAGCTCGATCCGGACTCAGGCACGCTTTCGTTCCTTAACGCAGGTCATAATCCACCGCTGATCGTCCACGCGGCAGGTACTGTGGAGCAATTGGCTGCCGGCGGTCTGCCTTTGGGAATACGTCCTAACGCGGAATATCGCGAAGGCCGTACCCAACTGCAACTCGGTGATGTGTTGGTGATTTATTCTGACGGCGTGACGGAAGCGGCCAGCCCCACAGGTGAAGAGTTTGGGCCAACGCGGCTTTATGAGGTGGTGCAACGCAATGTTGATGCTTCCGCCGCGGGCATTCGCGATCGCATCGAATCCGCGTTAACTAAATTCTCCCAGGGCACCCAAGCCGCCGACGACATCACGCTCGTGATCGTCAAACGCCAGGCTGAAACGCGGCAGCTTACCGTCAGCGGCGCTCGCTAGAAAGTCAGAACCACCTGCTTAGCGGTTGGGCCTACTTTCACGCTTGCGAACGAGCCGCCCGCTAACGCAGGCGGTTCTGACAGTTTCATCCTCGCGGCCGTAAGACATTAGTCAGTCGGCTTCCCCGGTAGCAGTCCTTCGCACGGCAACGTCTGCGGCCCCGCGTCGTTACACATCGCGTACGACGGGCCCGTGTACATCGACACGCCGGCATGTTCACCCTTCGCATTGACGATATAAAAATTCACGCCGAAGGCTGGATTGCCTGCACGATTCAGCAAACGCTTCTCGACAGTGTTTGCTTTGATACGACGGAGCGCTTCCAGGCCCGCATCCTTTGGATGTTTACCGCGCCGCATTTCTTCGACAATCAGGAATGAACTGAGGTTGTAAAGGTTCGCTTCGCCGCGTCCGGTAGAGCCGGCTGCGCCGACTGCCCCATCCACATAGAGGCCGGCGCCCAAAATTGGAGAATCGCCCACGCGCCCCGGAATTTTCCAGGCGAGCCCGCTCGTGGTGGTGACACCGCAAATTTCACCCTTCGCGTTTATACCGTTGCAGTTGATCGTGCCGTAGTAATGTTCGCGATCAACTAATCCTTCCGCGACCATCTTCAGGCCTTCGCGCCGCCAAACTTCCGCGCGCGTTTTCGGATCCAGATAGTGAGACGGATCCGTGCGGCGTTTCCATTCGAGCCAGAGCCCGCGCGAATTTTCAGTGTTTAGATCGTCTTCAATCTTGAAACCCATGTTGCGGGCAAACACCTGCGCGCCCTTGCCGACGAGCAAGTGATGGTCTGTTGTTTCCAGGACAGATTTTGCGACGAGCGACGGCGTGCGCACACCTTCGAGCGACGCAACTGCCCCGGCCCGTTTCTTTGGACCATGCATGCAGGAGGAATCCAGCTGCACGACTCCGTCGGCGTTAGGCAGTCCGCCATAACCAACACTGTCGTCGAGCGGATCAAGTTCGACGATGTTGACGCCTGCTACTACTGCATCAAGCACATCGGCACCCTGGACCATCATCGTGAAGGCCTTTTGCACCACGGTCATGTTGCCGCCGTTTTTGAAACTGTTGCCATTTGCTGACGCAACTACGACCGGCTTGATTCCGCTCTGCACCAGGATATTTGGAAACTGGCTGATTGCCGATTTGGCTGAAGCCAGGGTCACGCCGGCAACTGCGCCGGTGCGGATGAAGTCACGACGTTTGATTGGGTTCATAGTTCCCTCGAAAAAATTCAAGCAGTTCAGAGTTCAAACTTTAGTTTGTGTTTTCGCGAACACTATATATCCCACTTCTTTCCATAGTCTAGAATGGGATGCTTTAGCCAAATACTCTTGGCCTCAAGAGCCCCAACTTCTTCCAGATAGAGCCGCGCGCTGGACCAGGGCCAATCGGTCCATTTCCTCGCGTAACCATGATGCACCGGGTTGTGGTGAACATAATTGAGCGTCCAGAAGTGTCCCTCCGACTTCATCGGTCTTTCAAAACAGTTGTGCCAGACCTTACGCCCCCGTCGATCATCTTCCCCGTTCCAATCGAAGGACGAGCGACCATGAAACTGACCCAGTTGCAGCCGCAACTCCTTGATACGTTCCGTTTTCAAGATGATATGGTAATGGTTCGGAAGGATGCACCATGCATATATCCGCGAGGCAACGCGTTCGCAAGTTTGAAGAACTTCTACCTCGCACGCTGTCATCCGTTCCCCATTTTTACCAATCACTGGAACATGCTCATAACAGGATGAGGAGATTAGATACTGTCTTGCTACGTTGAAATCGAGATGCGGTGGAGTCTGCCAAGGGAGGTTACGGGCTTTTCGAAGCTCAAGCGCCCGTCTCCTTTGACCTTCGTCCATCTTACGCCAGTCGTACATGGGCGAATGTGTATTACTACCCTGAACGAATGACAAGCTGAACGTTTAACTCGGACCTGCGCAATACATGCAATATCTCTTTTTACTCATTCATGCGTTGGAAAAAACCAAACTAAAGTTTGAACTCTAAACTACTTGAACGTATTCAAACTCTCCTTGATCCTCTCAGCAGTCTTCGCTCCGATTCCATCGACGAGTTCGAGGCCGCCACCCGCGACAAACTTCCTCAGCTCATCTCGCGACGACACTTTAAACTTCTGGTGCAACAGCGCCGCCGTCTTGGGGCCAATGCCGGGGATCTCCAGCAGGTCGAGCACGCTCTCGGGCGTCTCCGCGATCATTCGTTCCCACGCGTCGAAGGTGTTGCGCTCAATCAGGTCTACTATCTTGCCCGCGATCGCTTTACCCACTCCCGGAATTGCGAGCAGGCCCGCCAACCCCTCAGCCTGATAAATCTTTTCCAGCGGGGCGGGCCATGTTTCCAGGGCCTCGGCCGCATTGCGATAAGAACGCAGGCGAAAGGGATCGTCGCCGCGAATCTCCATGAGCGCGGCGAGACGAAAAAACCGCCGCGCGATTGACTCGTTATCCATGATAGGCGTTCGGGGCCAGCTGCAAAAAACCCGGTAAGAAGTTGGCGCAGGCGGCCATCCAGTTAGACTTAATCTCCGTTTGTCCTCGGCAGTATACTGCACGTCCCACGATGCCTTGAACTCTAGCAAAGGAGCCTCATGACAATGTTCGAAATTGACGATGAACCAGACCAGGAAAAACGCATTGACAAGATGCGCGATGAAGTCAGGAAACTGGGTGGGATTTTTTCGACCGACATTGAAATGCCCGCGGATTTGGAAGAGGCATTTCTCAAGCACATACTGGAATATGAGCAGGCTCAGCCGATCTCCCTGTTTCAGATTCTGCAAAACGCAGGGTTGACAGTGCCCGCTCCGGATGATCTGGATGATACCGCGCTGACGGCCAAGCTCTGGGAGATAATTGAGCGATTGTCTTCGCTCGGGGCATACCTGTCGAACACAAATCATCTCAGGGATCGCGAGCTCTACGAGTATCTTTACCACGATGGATTGCGCGAGGAGGCGATCCTGTTTCCCGAAGACCCCACCTATGTGTACATGCTCGATATTCTAGGCAGCGGCGGCGAGGACGACCACCAGCTCTACCTCAAATACTATGCGGACGAGGAGTATCGAACTCAGTGGAGATTGTCATGGCCAAATGATCCCATGCCGGAGCATGAGGAAGCGCCGTTTGATCGCGATGCGAAACTGCCAAAGTCTACTCAGGGCTACCGGATCGCCTCCTAAGCAACAATCATTGTGCCGGTACCGCTGTCGGTGAAGATTTCAGTTAACAAAGTGTTGCGCGCCGTGCCATCGAGAATGTGCGCACTGTGCACGCCTCGTTTAAGCAGAGCCGCAATACTCTGTAGCTTCGGAATCATTCCGCCGGTGGCGCTGCCGTCGCTAATCATCGCTTCTGCTTCCGCCGCGGTGAGACGTGAAAGTTTGGTTGCGGGATCGCCCGCCCGCAGATAGATCCCGTCCACATCCGACAGCAGAATTAGTTTTTCAGCCTGTAGTTGGATAGCTATCTCGGCGGCTATGGTGTCGGCGTTGATATTAAAGACGGTGCCTTCCGCATCAGCGCCAAGCGAAGAAATCACCGGCAGGTAACCATGGTCGAGCAGCACGGTCAGTAGACGGGCGTTGATCTCTAAGACGTCGCCTACGTGACCAAAGTCCACCTGTGAGCTTTGGCCGGTTTCGCGGTTCATTACCTCTTTGGGTGGGCGCCGCTCGGCGTGGACAATGTTGCCGTCAACTCCGGAAAGGCCGACCGCCTCAATCCCGCGATTGCGCAAGGCTGCCAAAATATCGGTGTTAATCTTTCCGGCAAAGACCATCTTGGCCATTTCAAGCGTGGCGTCGTCGGTGACGCGGCGGCCCTCAATGATGGTTTGCTCAATGCCCATGCGTCGTGCGAGCTCGCTTAATTGCTTGCCGCCTCCGTGGACCACGCAGATCTTGATTCCCACCTGATGCAGGAGCGCCAGTTCCTCCGCGAGCGAGCTCAGATTCTCGTCGTCTTCGGTGGCCTTGCCAGACAGCTTTACGACAAAGGTCTGACCCTGAAAACGCTGGATATAAGGCAATGCCTCACGCAAGAGGTCCAGCCGCAGTTGATCGCCGACTTCGTTGGTATTAGTCATATTGGTTTAGCCGCGGATTAACGCGGATACTCGCGGATCAGAACTGAAAACGTATGAGAAGGATTTACTCCTATCCGCGTTCATCTGCGTTCATCCGCGGCCAGTCCTACGTTCCGAGCAGCCTTGCCATGATCGCTTTCTGCACATGCAGACGATTTTCTGCTTCGTCGATCACAACTGACTGCGGAGAATCGATCACACCGTCAGTAACAATTACATTACGCCTCACTGGAAGGCAGTGCATAAAGACAGCGTTGTTCGTCAGCCCCATCTTCGCTTCATCCACGATCCACTCCGAACGAAACTGGGCGCGATAAGCCATGTCTTTTTCCGACGCACCGTAGAATTGCTTTGCACCCCAGCTCTTGGCATAGATTACTTCGGCGCCATCAAACGCCGCATCCATTTCGTTTGTTACTGCAAACTGCGCCCCGTTTGCCGAGTGCCCCTCAATCGTTCGCAATAAATCATCATCCAACTCATAGCCTTTGGGATGTGCGACAGTCAGATCATGGCCCATCTGCGCAGCAGCGAGGGCAAAACTGTTTGGGACAGCCATGGGCAACGGTTTGGGATGCCATGCCCATGCCAGCACCACGCGCTTTCGCCCGGTGCCGCATTTTTCCCGTATCGTCATCATGTCTGCCATCGCCTGACACGGATGATGCATGGCTGACTCGAGATTAATGATCGGCACGTCCGCATACCTGGCAAACGCCTCCAAGACTGGATCGATGCGCTCTTCCTCCCAGTTTTTCAATGATGCAAACGTGCGCACGCCAATAGCTGCGCAATAGCGACCCAGCACCCGGACAAACTCTGCGACGTGTTCAGTCTTGTCGATATCCATCACTGCCCCATCGCGGTGCTCGAGGGTCCAGCTGGTGCCGCCGGGCTCGAGTATCACGGCGTTTCCGCCGAGTTCGTAGATGCCGACCTGCATTGATGCGCGCGTGCGCAGGCTGGGGTTAAAGAACACCAGCGCGATGGACTTGTCCGAAAGCGGTTTCGACTTGTCATCGCCATTCTTGAAGCGCAACGCTGCGTCGATCAGAGCGTGCATCTCGTCGCACGAGAGTTCGGCGGTGGTCAGAAAATTTTTCATCCTGGAATGCCGTTCATGGAGTTCTGAGTTCGAGCTTCAGCTTGCCAGTTTTCGCAGCAGCAACCTGAAGGTTGTACTCTTAACTGCTTGAGATTAAGTCACTTTTGTTTTGACAATGAGCGGCTTCGCCAATCCAAACAAACTGATTAGCAGCCAAAATACTTCCATCAGGAAGGCCGATAGATTGAAATGAAAAATCAGCGACACAATTACCAGAATGGCGCCCCCGGCATTCAACAACAGATAGCTGACTGCCGAGCTCGATAGCTTCTCGATCTGCAAGAGCAGGTAGGCGACCACCATCATCAGGACGCCGATGTTGCCCGCCAGATCGTACCAACCGTACTCCAAACCGATTCCTCCCGCGTTACCGCTCTCTCGTTATCGTAAGCAGGGCATCGATCAGCAAATCCACTTCTGCCCGGGTCAGGCAAAGTGGTGGCAACAATCGAAGCACATTCGGATCGCTTGAAGTGCCGGTAATTATTTTTCGTTCCAGCAAAGCCTGGTGCACCGCTGCCGCTTTTTCGGCAAACTCCAAACCCAGCAGAAATCCGCGACCTCTCACCCGCACGATTGCTTCCACCTCGGAGATTCGCTCCCGCAAATAGGCCTCAACCGTTTGCACATTCTGTAGCATCCCGTCGGTTTCGATTGCTTCGAGCGTGGCAGAGACTGCGGCCATCGCGATCATGCCGCCGCCAAAAGTGGTCCCCAGATCGTTTTCTTTGATATGGGAAGCAATGCGTTCGTTTACTAAACAAGCCCCTACAGGAATTCCACTGCCAAGCGCCTTGGCCAAAGTGATGATGTCCGGCACCGCGCCAGCACCGGCGCCGGCGTCGCTTCCGGCAAAGAACCAGTTTCCCGTGCGGCCAACCCCCGTCTGGACCTCGTCGTAAATCAAAATAATACCGCACTCATCACAAAGCTCCCGTAGCGCCAGGTAGAAGCTCGACTCAGCCATGCGCACCCCAGCCATCGATTGGATTGGCTCAAGCATGATCGCGGCCACGCTTTCGTCAGCAAGAGCGCGGACTGAATCGATGTCGCCCCATTCTGCTTCGAGATGGCCCGGCACGTTTGGTTTTCCAATCGCGCGATACTTGCCGAGGAAAGTGGCACTAATCGAATCGGCAGTGCGACCGTGAAAACCGCCGGAGAAAGTGATGATGTTTTCACGACCGGTGGAAACGCGCGCCATGCGCATTGCATTTTCGTTGGCTTCGGTTCCGGAGTTACAGAAGAACGCCTTTGTGAGTCCATCCGGCGCAACTGAAACCAATTTCTCAGCGGCCCGAGCGCGGGCTTCGGAGTAAACGAGGTTCGAATAAAAGAGGAGCTTGGCGGCTTGCTTTTGGATTGCCTCGACAATATGCGGGTGCGAATGTCCCGTGCCCGCGACTGCGTGCCCGCCATAAAGATCCAGATACTTTTCACCCTCACTGCTGTAGATCCAAACACCTTCACCACGCTCGGCAACGATGGGCATCTTTTTGTACGTCGCCAGCTGAAAAAGATCTTCAGAGTCTACCGTTTGCTGCGAGGTGTTCGTGGTCATGGGTTTGTCCCCGCCCACATGAGTCCCGTCGTTTCGTCTAAACCAAACATCAGGTTCATGTTTTGCACCGCCTGCCCAGCCGCGCCTTTCACCAGGTTATCGAGCGCCGAAAAGATCACGACCTGACGGCCGCGCACAGCAAAGCCAAGGTCGCAGAAATTCGTCGTCTTCACCCAATTGATGTCCGGCGATCCTTCCACGATCCGAATGAATGAAGAGTCTCGATAGAAGTCTTTGAAAACCGAACGCAGTTCATCCGCAGTATGCTCACGTTTTGTCTCGACGTAGATCGATGAAAATATGCCGCGCGCCACCGGCAGCGAATGTGTCATGAAAATAAACTCGCTGTTCCATTCGCCCACGCTGCGCAACTCCTGTTCGATTTCGGGCACATGCTGATGCGTGAACGGCTTGTATGCATAAAACGAATTCATTCGCTGTGGATGATGCGTGTTGGCAGCAGCTTTTGCCCCGGAACCCGATGAGCCCGTTTTCGCGTCCACGATTACACGCCCACTGATGAATTGGTTTGCAACCAGTGGCGCCAGCCCGAGCAATGTCGCAGTCGCAAAGCATCCGGGATCGCTGATTAACCGGGCAGTGCGGATCCGGTCGCGATTCGTCTCGGTCAAGCCGTATACAAACTTCGACTGCATCTCAATGGCCGTGTGCTCGCGACCATAATGCTGCAAAAATTCATCCTTATCTTGCAAACGAAAGTCGCCTGAGAGATCGATGACCTTCAGGTTATCGGGCAGTCGCGGCACAATCTCGAGGGCTTGTCCATGAGGCAAGGCAAGAAAGAGGCAGTCAAGATCTGACAGGACGGCCGGTTCGGCAGGCGCCTTTTGAAAAATCAGATCGGTTAGGCCATAAAGATTTCGATGAACGGCGCCGACTGGTTTTTCTGCGTGCTCATTAGCGGTGACAATTGCGATATCCGCGTTTGGATGCGACAGCAGAATGCGCAGCAGCTCGGACCCGCCATACCCTGAGCCGCCTAAAATTCCGATTCGTATCTTTGCGGTCGCTTCACCCATAGTCGTTTCACCGAGTTCTCATCTGTGCGACACTGACAGCACTCAATTCGAATGAAAGGCAATCACTAATACTGGCCAACGAGCCTTCATTTCGATTGGCTGCGCCTCATCGTGCTGGGCCTCATCATGGCGGCCAAGCTGAAACGCCGTTGACCGATTAACTAAGAACCGGGACGGCCGCATCAACTTTTGATTTTATTAGTTTGAAGAGAACGTTACCGTGCCGTTTAGCGTTTGCCGCTGGTACGCCAAACTCTCGCTCAATGAAGTCTTCGCCCATTTGCGAATCCGTTACCGAGCCCGAAATCAGTGCCACTTCGATTCCGCGTTTACCGAGTAGTTCGATGCCTCCCCACGCGCCCACATAATCGGTGGCACAAAAGATCAGGGCAACTGTAGCTTCGCGCAATTCGACATCATCAAAAACAGAGTCAACCGAATAGCCGCCGAGAATTCCGTCGCCCAACTCGATAACGATCAGGTCAGGAGAGCTTTCGTTCAAGCGGGAAATGATGGCCTTCGCTATCGGTGCCAGGTCGCCCGCGTCTACGGTTGAAGGCAAGCCGCAATCAAGAAAACTGGCCGTGGCTACAGCCCCGTGATCCGCCATGTTCAGTGTGTCGCGCAGGCAGGCAACTCCGGAGAGTTTTGCTCCCGCCACACGCATGCCGGCATGCGTAGCCTGTTTGATTAACTCCGTCGCAGCGTAAGTTTTGCCGCTGTTCATGCAGGTACCGGCGACCATTACGATCGGTGCTGTCTCACCGAGGCGATCGCGGGCCGGCAGAGCGACGTCAGCGATATTCAGCGCCTGGCCGGTCTCACCGCAGGCTAGTCCAACCACTTCAACTCGAATAGCGTCACCCAGACTTGAATGGTGACCAGTGCAAAAGCCGATCACGCCACCCATGTTTAGCAGATGCAGGTGGTCTCCGGCTGTTACTGATTCCGGCACGTCGCCAACGAAGCCTTTCAACGCGCGTCGTCGCCCAAGCACGCCGATCAGTAAATCGCCCGGATTGATTTTTGCGAGACGTCCGCTGGGTAATTCCAGCATGTTGTAGGTAGCGCTATCGGTCAACGCGCGCACTACTACCACATCGCCGGCGCGCGGCGCAGCGCATGATGAAATCACCGTGACGGTTTTGTTCAGCCCGAGGGGGGAAGTGGCGGAGCCTATTTTATCGGCCTCTATTATCTGGAAGTCAGTGTTCATGTTCCCTCCGTCAGCTTCGCTCGCCCCTCAATCTCAGTCGGAGGGCATTAAGCTTAATAAATCCTTCTGCATCGCGTTGGTTGTAAACCGTATCAGCTTCAAATGTCGCCACACTTTCGTCGTAGAGGGAATGAGGTGAACGGCGTCCCACTACTATCGCATTTCCGCGATAGAGTTTCAGACGCACATCGCCGGTGACGTTGCGCTGAGTTTCATCCACCATCTTGCGCATCAATTCAAACTCAGGCGCAAACCAGAACCCGTAATAGATGCTTTCGGCAAACTTCACACTCAACGAATCGCGCAGATGCATCACTTCCCGGTCGAGCGTAATGGATTCAAGCGCGCGGTGCGCAGCCTGAAGGATAGTTACCCCTGGCGTTTCATAAACACCGCGCGACTTCATCCCGACGAATCGGTTCTCAACCAGATCGACCCGTCCGATACCGTGTGCACCACCTCGTTTGTTCAATTTTTCCAACAGGGCAACAGCGCCCAGGTTTTCTCCGTTGATAGCCACCGGCTCACCCTGAGCAAAAGAAATTTCAATATACTCAGCTTCCGATTCAGCCTTTTCCGGCGAGCGCGTCAGTTGGAATATGTCCTCCGGCGGCTCGGCCCAGGGGTCCTCGAGGATTCCACCTTCGTAAGAGATGTGCATGAGATTGGCGTCGGTCGAATACGGCTTGGCTGCGGTCGCGGTTATCGGAATCCTGTGATCGTGTGCATACGCAATCAAGTCAGCTCGACCCTTGAATTCCCACTCACGCCAGGGCGCAATCACCTTGATGTCCGGTTGCAGAGCGTAATAAGTCAACTCGAACCGGACCTGGTCATTACCCTTGCCGGTTGAGCCGTGGGCGACTGCGTCCGCGCCTTCCTTGCGCGCGATCTCAATCTGCCGCTTCGCGATTACCGGACGGGCGAGGGAAGTGCCCAGCAGGTAAACACCTTCGTAAACTGCGTTGGCTTTGACGGCAGTCCAGACATATTCACGGACAAACTCTTCGCGGAGATCTTCAACGTAGAGTTTCGAAGCGCCGGTCGCCAGCGCCTTCTCTTCCAACCCGGTCAGCTCTTCGCCCTGACCCACGTCAGCGCAGTAACAAACGACCTCGCAGCCATATTGGTCTTTCAGCCAACGGAGCATTACGGACGTGTCGAGCCCGCCAGAATATGCCAAAACGATCTTGTTGATTTTCTTGTCGCCCATTTTCGGTTCCTACGATCTTCCTAATCTCTCTGTGCTGCCTCAGTGTCCTCTGTGTCTCCATGATGAGGGGCCCTCATCGCGAGATTCCCACAGAGACACAGGGGCCGCTGAGGTGGCACAGAGTTTATCCAAACAACTCCCAAATTTTTTTCATCACGCCGCGCTGCGACTTCTGATCGCGAACGGCTACAAAGATGGTATCTTCACCAGCGAGCGTGCCAATAATTTCAGAAATTGCTGCGCCGTCGATTTCTACCGCTACTGCCGAGGCCAGGCCAGGCTCGGTTCTGGCGACTACCAGATTGTCGCCGGAAAGGTCGAGACTCAAGAGCCCGCGGGCGGCGGCGCCATGAGCGCGCGGGACTGCGTAGTGGCCGCGATGCTTCACTATGCCGAGCTCCTCCAGATCGCGAGACACACTTGATTGCGTGGCAGGCAGGCCGGCGCGTTCAAGCAGGGACTTCAGTTCCTCCTGCGTGGCGATCGGTTTGGCCCGAATCAGGCTTAAAATCTTCTTTTGTCGCGAGTCTTTCTTCATCTCAAATCTATGCGTGTAACTTGCATAAACATTGCATAGATGAATAAACTAGCAGGTGGGATGCTTTTGGTCAACTGGTGAATCGGAGGAACGCATGTCTGAGTCGAAGAATCTGTGGGGTGGCCGGTTTAGCGGCGCAGCTGACAAGACCTTTGCCGAGTTTAATCGTTCGTTCAGCTTCGATCGCCGGCTGCTCGAGCATGACGTGCGCGCGAGCGTCGCACATTGCCATGGCCTGGCGCGCGCCAGGGTGTTGACTGTCGACGAAGCCGGCAGGATAGAGCACGGGCTCCAACAAATACTTGAACTGGCCAACGCGAACTCTGACTTTGAGAGTGCTTCCGCCGAAGACGTGCATTCGTTTGTTGAAGCGCAGTTGGTTGCGTCGATTGGAGACACCGGCCGCAAGCTGCACACGGGACGCAGCCGAAACGACCAGGTGGCTACGGATCTGCGTCTCTGGCTCAGGGACGCGATCGACCTGCTAAGTTCGCAAATACGTTCGGCTCAGTCCGCTTTGCTCGATTTTGCTGAGGCTCATCCCGACGCGGTCTTGCCGGGGTACACACATCTGCAGCGCGCCCAGCCAATTCTTTTCGCTCACTGGTGTCTTGCTTATTTTGAAATGCTCGATCGCGATAGCGAACGACTCCGGGACGCGCGCGTTCGCGTCAACGTGATGCCGCTCGGCTCGGCTGCGCTCGCCGGCACTTCCTATGCGATCGATCGAGAAGCAGTTGCCGAGGAACTGGGATTCGACGCGGTGTCGCGAAACAGTCTGGATGCCGTGAGCGATCGCGATTTCTGCGTTGAATTTGTCAGCGCTTGCTCCCTCGTCATGGTCCATCTCTCGCGACTTGCGGAAGACATTATTCTTTATGCCACAACCGAGTTTGGTTTTTTTGAACTGAGCGACGCGGTGGCAACTGGATCGAGTTTGATGCCTCAGAAGAAGAATCCCGATTCGATGGAGCTGGTGCGCGGAAAAGCAGCCCGCGTGTTTGGACACAACGCGGCACTTCTGACGATGCTCAAGGGATTGCCGCTCGCTTATAACAAAGACATGCAGGAGGACAAGGAAGCCGTCTTCGATGCGTTTGATACCACCGCAAACTGTCTCGCGGTGACCTCATTGGTGCTGAGGAACATCACTCTCAACGAAGCACGGATGCGCGATGCAGCTTCGCACGGCTACATGAACGCAACGGAGCTTGCCGATTATTTGGTGCGAAAGGGAATGCCATTTCGCGAGGCCCACGATGCGGTGGGAAGGATCGTGATGTTGGCCATCGATCGCAACCTGGAACTTCAAGAACTACCGATCGACGATTTTCGCAAGACCTCTTCCTTGTTTGAGGAGGATGTTTTTGAAGCGCTAACGCTGACGAAAACTCTCGAAAGCAAATCTCAGCCTGGCGGAACCTCGCCCGTGAGGGTTGCCGAAGCTCTGGTAGCTGCCCGCGCGTCTCTGTTAAGCTAACGCCTGTGCCTGAACTAAGCAGATTTTTCGGCATCATTATCCGGATGTTTTCGGAGATTGGCGGACCGCATCATCAGTCGCATTTCCATGCCTCCTACCAGGACTACGTGGCTGTCTACGCTCTGGATCCGGTTGAAATTATTGCGGGGTCCTTGCCCAGGAGACAGCAACGATTGGTTGAAGCATGAGCCGAATTGCATCAAGCGGAGTTAAAGGCGGACTGGGATCGACTACAGGCGGGGCAGGCTCCGTATCCGATCGACCCGTTGAGGTAAGAGACTCATCATGAACCACCCAATCTACCGAGTTACTGATTTCACGATCGTTGGGCCATACGCATTGCAAGTCGGCTTTGATGATCAGAGTAATCAGCGTATTGATTTTCGACCGATTCTGGCCGGTGAGTTGTATGGGCCACTTCGGGAACTCGAAGTCTTCAACCAGGTCACGCTGGACCCTGAGGTTCACACACTTGTCTGGCCTAATGGCGCCGACTTCGATCCATCTACTTTGCATGACTGGCCTCAACTCGAAAGCGCACTGATCGAGCGTGCAAAGCGGTGGGAAATAGACTCCGGCAAGTGATTGAGCCTTATCGTGCGAGTACGTTCGCGCGAGTTAATCAGAATGAAATTGTTGACAATTCTCGTCACGACCAGTTAAATCTTCCCGCCCTTTTCAAATTCCAACCATCAAGAGGTCACGTTTCATGACAACCTCTCGTCGCGATTTCATCAAAACCGCCAGCCTGGCTGCGGGTACCGTTGCAGTTTCATCGTCGCTCCCCTCGTGGATGAGCAATGTGGACGCGGCGGAAGCTGCTGCTGCGGCGTCTGTCGATAAGAACGCGCTGGCCGATATTGCGCTCAGCACAGCCCGCAAGCTCGGCGTTAGTTATGCCGACATACGCATCAATCGTTACCGCACAGAGCAAGTCTCTACTCGCGAGAAACAGGTTCAGAACGTTTCGCGGAGCCAGAATTTTGGTTTTGGCGTGCGCGTGTTGTTTAAGGGCACCTGGGGGTTCGCATCGAGTCGGGAAGTGACGCCGGAGGAAGTGCGCCGTATTACGCGACAGGCAGTGGACATCGCGCGCGCCAATTCGGTCTACCAGCGCAAGCGCATCACTCTGGTGCCGGCGCCGAAGGTGGTGGCGAGCTGGAAGAGCGGCTTCGAGAAAGATCCTTTCGAGGTTCCGATTGACGACAAAATTCAGTTTTTGTTGAAGCTCAATGAACGTGCGTTGAAGACATCGGGCGTGAGTTTCGTTAATTCATCGATGGGGTTTGTGAACGAACAGAAGTTTTATGCCTCAACCGATGGGTCCAGAATAGATCAATACATCATTCGTGCTAATCCGAACTTTACTGTCACGGCGGTCAATCGCGCCAACGGCGATTTCCAGTCACGTAACGCACTCGGTGGTCCACAGGGGCTTGGTTATGAGTACATGGAGAAGTATCCATGGATGGCGGAAGCCGAGCAGGCAGGTGAAGAAGCGGTGGCCAAGCTGAAAGCGAAACCTGTCGAGCCGGGAAAATACGATCTTATCCTGCATCCGTCGCACTTGTGGTTAACGATTCACGAGTCTGTTGGGCACCCAACCGAGCTGGATCGTTCGTTGTGGTGGGAGGCTGATTATGCGGGTACCAGCTTCCTGACGCGCGACAAGATCGGCAAGCTCCAGTTTGCCTCCAAAATGGTGAACTTCGTTGCCGATAGAACTCAACCGGGAGCTTTGGCGACAGTTGGTTTCGACGACGAGGGCGTTCCGGCGCAGCGTTGGCACCTTATCAAAGACGGACTCTTCGTCGATTGGCAAACGACGCGCGATCTTGCATTGATGTCGCCACAGAAGAAATCCTACGGCTGCCTGCACGCTGACAGCTGGGGCAGCGTCTCGTTCCCGCGCATGCCAAATGTTTCACTCCAGCCTTCGGCGGGAAACACGACGATGAACGATCTGGTGGCTGGAGTTGAAAAAGGAATTCTCATCTACGGCGACGGTAGTTTTTCAATTGATCAGCAGCGGTACAACTTCCAGTTTGGCGGCCAGACGTTCTGGGAGATCAAAAACGGGAAGGTTGGCGGGATGCTGCGTGACGTGGCCTATCAATCGCGGACCACTGATTTTTGGAACTCGTGTGACGGACTTGGCGGCCGTGGCAGCTATGAAATTGGCGGCAGCTTCAACGACGGCAAGGGAGAGCCCGGTCAGTCGAACGCTGTAAGCCATGGATGTCCGGTGGCCCGGTTTCGGAATGTGAATGTGCTAAACACGGCAGCGAAGTAGGACAGGCATTCCTGCCTGCCCACGTGTTGGAAATTAGAGCCTAACGTCGCGTTCATAATAGGGACAGACAGGAATGTCTGTCCTACTGGAGATGACGGCATGTTACTAAGCGAACAGGAAGCCCGAGCTCTTACCGAAAAGTTGCTCGGTTACGTTAAGGCCGGCGATGCAGTGGTAAATGTCGGCAGCGAGAAATATTCTCACCTGCGGTTTGCCGCAAATGGCTTTACGACGAGTGGGGCTCGGGAAAATACGACGGTCGGCGTAACCGTCTGGATCGACAAACGGCGCGGGTCCTCTTCCACTAATGAAATTGATGATCAGTCGCTGCGAGCGGCCGTGGACCAGGCGCACGATCTCGCTCGTATTTCCCCGGTTGACCGGGAATACCTGCCAGCGCTTGGTGCTCAGGCGTACAAACCGGTAGGTGGTTATGCCGAAGCGACTGCAAACATTTCCCTTCAGGCTCGGGCGCGGGCGATCAACGATGTGATTGCGAATTGTGAAAAGGCCGGTGTGATAGGCGCGGGGTTTCATCAGGCCCGAGGCATTGCCGCTGCTTCTGCAACAAAAAATGGCAACTTCGCATACGAGCGTTCGAGTTTGGTGAGTCTTTCAACTACGGCGCGAACTCCTGACGGCGGCAGCTCGGGTTACTTCCTGCGCAATCATTTCGACGTCGGCAAGCTCGATGTCAGAAAGGTCTCGCGTGAGGCAATTCGCAAAGCGCTCGAGTCACGACGGCCCCGAACACTGGAGCCCGGAGTTTATCCGGCGATTCTCGAACCGCAGGCCGTGGCCGATCTGTTTTCAAACTTTGCGTTCAGTTTTGACGCGCGCAGTGCCGACGAAGGCCGCAGTCCTTTTTCATTGCCGGGCGGGAAGACCAAAGTCGGTCAAAAGATCTTCGATGAGCGGCTCAATGTTTACAGCGATCCATGGCATCCGGAGTTGCCAGGCACTCAGGCGACGCAATCGGGCATACCTGCGCAACGAGTGCAGCTTGTACGTAATGGAGTATTGGAAAATCTGGTTTACTCACGCTTCTGGGCTGGGCAAAAAGAGAAAGAACCAACGCCGGGACCAGTGAACTCCATCATGCAGAGTTCGGTGAGCCCGGTATCCGTGGACGACATGATTAAGTCAACCGATCGCGGAATTCTACTGGGACGTTTCTGGTATGTCCGCGGAGTGGATCCGCGCATCGCTTTGCTGACCGGATTGACCAGGGATGGTATCTGGTATATCGAGAACGGAAAAATTCAATATCCGGTCACAAACTTCCGTTTCAATCAGAGCCTCATGCAGCTGCTGGCGCCCGGCAATGTGGAGATGATTGGGATGCCGGAGCGAGTGGGCAGCGCGGAAGCGCAGGGCGGCAGTTCATCGCTATTGCCGGCCCTCAAGGTGAAGGAGTTTCATTTCACTTCAGCGTCTGAAGCGGTTTAGCTGAGATTCCGGGGGAGTGGCCCGGCCGTGAGAGAGGGCTCGTCCTTGGCAGCGCGGAGTCCTCCCTTACGGTTGGGCTACTGCACTGAACGCGTAGGCGAAGATGCGGGTGGTGACGCAATCAACTCCGGTTGGATTGTTTCCTGGTAGACGTAGGTGGTGTCCAGCAGTTTGAGAATCACTGCCGACTTCACCGCGTTTCGTTCGCGATCCATGCTGATGCTTCCGGTGATGCCGTTAAAGTTTTTGGTTTCCGCAAGCGCATCACGGATCTTTTGGCCTTCGGTTGAGCCTGCCTTTTGTATCGCCTCAGCGAGAAAACGCATCGCATCATACGCAAGCGCGGCATGCGCATCAGGCGTCAGGTTTCGATTACGCTGCCGGTAGTCCAGCACAAACTTCTGAATATTCGGCGCCGGATCGTCCGCTGAATAGTGGTTGGAGATATAGGAATTGTTGAGTGCGTCGCCGCCGAGCTCCCATAGTTCCGGGGCGTCCCAACCATCGGCTCCCAACAGCGGCACATTCAGGCCAAGCTGGCGCGCCTGTTTCGCAATCAGAGCGACGTCGCCGTAATAACCCGGAATATAAATCACGTCGGGATTTGCCGCCTTGATGGCGCTCAATTGCCCTCGATAATCCGCGTCGCCCTGCTTGTATGATTGCTTCGCGACAATGGTGCCGGCCAGCCGGGCAAAGCTGTACTCAAAGAAATCAGTAAGCCCACGGCTGTAGGGGGAATTGAAGTCGAGCATGACTGCTGCTTTACTAGCCTTTAACGTGTTGGCCGCAAACTTGGCCATCACTTCGCCCTGAAAAGCATCGATGTAGCAGGCGCGGAAGACGAAGTCTCCAACCTGAGTGACCGCTGGATTGGTTGAGGATGGAGCAATCAAGGGAATTTTTGCGGCCTGCGCTTTTGGCGCCGCTGCCAGACTATTGCCTGACCCACCGGCCCCGATAATGGCGACTACCTTGTCTTTTTCTATGAGCCTTCCGGTAAGTTGCGCGGCCGCCTCCGGACTTCCTTTGTCATCTTCGAAGACCACGTCGATCTGTTGACCATTGATTCCGCCTGCTTGATTGATTTCCTCGGCGGCCATCAAAACGCCGTTCCTCGCAGACTCGCCGTAGTTGTAAGTTGGACCCGATAGATCACCGAAGAATCCGATTTTTACGGTGGAGCGACTGGTGGTGGATGGTTGACTGGAACAGGAAAGCGAAACCGGGATGATGGCTAGCGAGAGCAGCAGAGCCAGACAACTTTGCAGTTGAATCTTCAGGCGATGACGCCGGCGTCCAGGCATCACCTGAAAAACTCCCTGAAGACCTGGAGAGCGCGGAATTGGAAATCTACTCACCAAGGTAGGCTTCTTTGATTCTTGGATCGGCGGCAAGTTCTTTGGAAGGTCCTTCCATAACAATTCTCCCCGTCTCCAAAACATAAGCGCGGTCAGAATGGCCCAACGCGGCGTGCGCGTTTTGTTCGACTAAAAGAATCGTGGTCCCTTTGCCCCTGATTTCATCGATTGCTTCGAAAATGGTGTGCACGACGAGCGGGGCCAGGCCCAGCGATGGTTCATCGAGAAGCAGCAAGCGCGGATTAGACATTAGGGCGCGGCCGATGGCCAGCATTTGTTGTTCACCGCCCGAAAGGGTGCCTGCCTTCTGGGATTCTCGTTCCTTGAGGCGCTTAAACATTGTGAAAGCGCGTTCCATATCGGAAGCGACTTTCTTCTTGTCTTTGTTGAGATAGGCGCCCATTTGCAGATTTTCGCGCACCGTAAGATTCGCAAACACGCCCCGTCCTTCGGGCGACATCGAAATCCCGCGAGCAACCAGCTTGTGCGTTGGCGTGCCGCTGATGTCCTTGCCTTCGAAAACCACTCGACCCTGTCGCGGTTCGAGCAAGCCGGTAATCGTGCGCAGCGTGGTGGTCTTGCCGGCTCCGTTTGCGCCGATGAGAGTCACTACTTCGCCTTCCTCAACCTGCATGGAGATGCCGGTTAAAGCTTCAATGGCGCCGTAATTGACGGATACATTTTCTAACTTAAGCATAAGAGTCAGGTGTCAGGTGCCGCGTATTGGGTGCCGGGTGCCGGGTACCAGGTATGCGGTTTAACTGAGACCCATACCTGATACACGAAACCTCTAATCGCCCAGATAAGCCTCTATCACTTTGGGGTCGTTCTTAATCTGTTCTGGCAGTCCCAGAGCAATTGACTTGCCATAATCCACCACCTGGATTCTTTCGCAAACTCCCATCACTACCTTCATGTTGTGCTCGACCAGCAGGATGGTTAGACCAAACCGATCGCGAATCTGTTTGATCAGTTTCATCAGGTCTTCCTGTTCGGAAGGATTCATGCCGGCGGCGGGCTCATCAAGCAACAAGAGTTGGGGACGGGTGGCGAGCGCGCGCACGATCTCAAGCCGGCGCTGGTTGCCATAAGGCAAACTGGTGCCGCCTTCGTCTTTGAACCGCGCCAGGTCAAAAATTTCGAGCAGCTCCATCGCAAAATCGCGATGCTCTTTTTCGTCGCGGACGAACCGCGGCAGACGGAAAACTGCGTCGACCAGAGTTTGATTCGCGTGCCGATGACACGCCGTCATAACGTTTTCCAAAACGCTCATGCTGGGGAAGAGCCGGATATTCTGAAAGGTTCGCGACACTCCGCGGCGTGAAATCTCATAGGAACGCAGGCCATCGATACGTTTTCCCTCGAAAAAGATTTCGCCGGAGGTTGGCTTATAAACGCCCGTGAGCAAGTTGAAAACGGTAGTCTTGCCGGCGCCGTTGGGCCCAATGAGCCCGTAAATCTCGCCACGCCGTACGCTCATGTCCAGAGCGTTGACGGCCACAAGTCCGCCAAATTGGATGGTGCACTTGATGGTCTGAAGAGGCGACTCCCCGTCAAAGGTCCGCGCTTCTGAAGGTCGCAGGTCACGCGCCGCCTCAGTCAGTATCGAATCTTCCTTGGTAGCCTTAACGGCATCTTGTTCCGGTGTGCCGCTCATTTGTCGTCCACCTTTTTCTTGCCATCAGGTGTCGAGAGGCGCTCAGAGTCGCCCGTGTCGATGCTCGACCCGACTGGTTTGTCGCCCTCGGGCGCGCGCCGCGAACGCTTGAGCCAGGAGAGACCAAATTCCCGCGTTCCCAGAATACCTTGCGGCCTCGTTAACATGATCACAATCAGCAGCGCCGCGAAAATGACGAGTCGATAGTTTGCCAGCTGCAGCAAAAAGTTGTGCACTGGCACCGGAATGTTTTCAGCGCCGATTATCGAACTCAGTAGGGATTCCAGCTTCGGCCCGAGCATGCGCAACAGCTCGGGCAGGAAAGTAATTACGATTGCGCCCAGGATGGCGCCGGTCATCGAACCCATTCCGCCCAACACGATCATGATAATGATTTCAAAAGATCGGATGAACTGGAAATCGTTGGTGCTCAGAAACGATGTGTAATGACCAAACAAGACTCCGCCCATACCGGCCATGGCTGAGCTAATGACGAAGGCCAGCACCTTGTACCGCACTGTGTTGATTCCCATTGCTTCCGCGGCCAGTTCGTCTTCGCGGATGGAAACAAGGGCGCGGCCAATGTCGGAATGGACAATGTTGTAAACAACAACGATCGTGATCACGGCGAAAGCGCCAACCCACAGGAAGTTTGTGTAAGCCGGGACTGTGAATCCAGTTGCACCCCCGACCTGGTCGATGTTGAGGATGACGACCCTAATGATCTCGGCAAACCCGAGGGTGACAATCGCCAGATAATCACCGCGCAACCTCAAGGAGGGTATGCCAACAATCAAGCCGGCGATTGCAGCGACCAGTGAACCCACCAGAATTGCCAGGAAAAATATGAGTACGTGGGCGAACGTAGCGCCGATCAGTCCGGCGATCGAACGTTCCCAGGCTCCGGCGTAATAAACGGTCAGGTAAGCCGAGCTATACGCGCCTACCGCCATAAACCCCGCATGACCGATTGAAAACTGTCCGGTGAAACCCGTGATGAGATTAAGTGAAACAGCCAGAATAATGTTGATGCCCGTCAACACTATCAGGCGCGCGTAATAGGGAGGCACGCCAAAGCCAAACAGTCCATCTACGCTCATATACTGATTAATGGTAATGAGCAGGAGAATGATTACGAGGGCGGCGAGCAGTCGTTTGACTAGAGTTGGCATGGAGTAATTTTCGATTGCCGATTGCCGGTTTCCTATTTAAGGAAGTTGGCGCAGGAGTATTCAGTTTCGGCAGTCGGCAATTGGCAATCTAAAATGGCTAAACTTTTTCCTGGACCGTCGAGCCAAGCAGACCGGTCGGTCTGAATAGCAGCACCAGGATCAGGATTGCGAATGCAACTGCATCGCGAAACGTAGTCGGTATACCGATGTTTTGTCCATAGCCGACGACAAAAGTTTCAGCGATACCGATCAGGAGTCCGCCCAGCACAGCTCCGGGAATATTCCCTATTCCACCCAACACCGCAGCGACGAACGCTTTCAGGCCTGTCATGATTCCCATTAACGGATCGATCTGGGGATTGTATTGGGCCGTGAGCACTCCCGCGGCCGCGGCCAGCGCCGAACCGAGTGCGAAGGTGACTGAAATAATGACGTCAGTGTTGACACCCATTAACTTTGCCGAATTCAAATTAAACGAAACAGCGCGCATCGCAGTGCCGACTTTTGTCTTGAAGATGATCCACTGGAGCAGGAGCATCAGAAAAATCGAGACTGCAAAAATCAATATTTGAGACTTCGATATCGCTGCGTTGCCAAATAGCGTGTAGCTCTGTTCCCTCAGAAGCTGCGGGAAAGCGCGCGGCGCCGCGCCCAATTGGGCCACGAACACATTCTCGATCAACAGCGAAACGCCGATGGCCGTGATCAAGGTAGTCATGCGGGCATACTTCCTGATGGGGCGATACGCGAAACGCTCAATTGCCATGCCCACCAGCGCGGCTGCTACCATCGATCCAACCAGCACGACAGAAAGACCCAGCAGTGATGGTCCAGTCGCAAAGCCGAGTTGGAAGGATAAAAAATAACCAACGAATGCGCCCACCATATAAATGTCGCCGTGCGCAAAGTTGATCAGCCGGAGAATGCCGTACACCATCGTATAGCCCAGCGCGATGAGCGCGTAGATTGCGCCCACAGTGAGGCCGTTGATGACTTGCTGAACAAAAGTGTCCATATTAGTTGGGGCCCGGATCCTAGTTTGGTGTTGCTGTGCCGGCAGCCGGTTTTCCACCAGGTGAAGCCGCACTGGCTGGGGCAGCGGGCGACGAACCGGGAGCAGCAGCAGCGGGTGATGCCCCAGGCGACGATGAACCCTCTGGCGATGAACTTCCAGGGGAACTCCCCGGCGCGCCAGCCGGCGGTGTCATGCCTTCAGGGTAGATCGTTTCCTGGTAGATATATTTGCCGTCCTGCAATTTCAAGATGACCGCAGGCTTCGTCGCGTTTCGCTGCTCATCGATAGTTATTATCCCAGTGACGCCGACGAAGTTTTTAGTCGCGGCGATGGCGTCTCGCAGCTGAGGCTCAGCTGTTGTCCCAGCGCGCTTGATGGCGTCGGCCAGCACTTTCATTGAGTCGTATCCGAGCGCGGCGAGAGCGTCCGGCACGTTGCCATATCTGGCTTTGTAATCTACGACAAACTTTTGAATTGCCGGAGAGGGATCGTCAACCGAGTAATGGTTTGAGATAAAGTCTCCATTGAGCGCATCACCGCCCAGATCCCAAAGCTGGGTTGAGTCCCAACCATCGCCGCCCAACATCGGCGCTTTAATCCCGAGTTGCTTTGCCTGTTTCGCGATAACTCCAACTTCGCCGTAGTAGCCCGGGACATAAATCACATCAGGATTGGCTGAGCGAATTGCCGTTAGTTGGCCTTTGTAATCGCGATCGCCCTGGGTATAGGCCTGCTTGTCGACGATCTGCCCGCCCATCTTCTTAAAGCTTGCTTCGAAGAATTCGGTCAAGCCGCGACTGTAAGGTGCATTGAAGTCGAGCATGATCGCGGCGGTTTTGGCCTTCAACGTGTTGAATGCAAACTTGGCCATCACGTCGCCCTGAAAGGGATCGATGAAACAAACGCGAAAGATGTAGTCGCCAACCTGCGTTACAGCTGGATTCGTCGAAGACGGCGAAATCATCGGGATTTTGGCGGACTGCGCTTTGGGCGCCGCCGCCAGCGTGTTGCCGGAAGCAACTTCGCCCAGAAGGGCTACGACACGATCCTGATCAATGAGCTTGGTGACGACGGTTGCAGCCTTCTCCGGACGACCCTCGTCGTCTTCCGAAAGGATTTGAATCTGCCGTCCGTTAATTCCTCCCGCCTTGTTGATTTCGTCAGCGGCCATCTCGACCCCGTTTTTGGTCGACAAGCCAAAATTTGACGTGCGTCCCGACAAGTCGCCGTAATAGCCGATTACGATGGGACCCGAATCGCCGCCGGCGCCGGGGCCGCCTTTGCGTTCACAGGCGAAAGTAAAAAGGAGACTGGCAATTAATCCAAGCGAGAGAAGGGTGCGTTTCATATAGTCCTCACAACGATTTGTTTGGTGAACCGTTTTTGTGAACCAAAGCTCAGATGCGAAGCGAACCGGGGGCCCTTGCATCCGCGAGCGGGAACACTTTTTACTGTAGGCTTAAAATCGAGGCTGAATAATAACTTCCGAGCGAGAATGACGCAATCCTTAACTTTGGTGTAACGCAAACACCTCGTTTGCTGGGACCGCGGGCATCCTGCCCGCAATGAGCGCGAAGCGCGAAAAGTTTTCTGGCGCTATTATCTTGAGTGCTCAGTAACTCTGTGGGCGGGCCGCCCGCGCTCCCAGTGAAGAGGGTGTGGGATTCCTCCTCAGGTTGAGGCGGGCGAAGCATCTCGAAAAACGTGGAATTTACTTCGCCGCTAATCTAGACTGCGCTCAATGACGAAAACTGAAGAAAGCTTCTCACCCACCCTGGGCGATATGAGCCCGGAAGAATTTCGCCGTTTTGGCCATGAGCTGATCGACTGGATCGCAGAATACTTCCAACGCATTGAGGAACTCCCCGTCCTGTCGCAAATTGAGCCGGGTGACTTAAAGGCGCAACTCTCACAGTCTCCACCGGCATCCGGCGACTCGATGGAACAGATTATCGCCGACGTCGATCGTCTGATCGTTCCCGCGCTCACCCACTGGAGTCATCCGTCCTTCTTTGCCTACTTCGCCACCTCGACGTCGGCGCCGGGAATCTTTGGCGAGTTGCTGAGCGCTGCGTTTGATAATAAGGCAATGCTATGGCGCACGTCGCCGGCTTCAACAGAATTGGAGGAAGTTACCCTCGATTGGTTGCGTCAGATGATGGGACTCGATGCCGGCTATTCCGGCATGATTTACGACACCGCCTCGGTTTCCAGCATGCATGCGATTGCTGCGGCGCGCGAGGGAGTTGAACTTCGCATTCGCGAAGAGGGCATGAGCGGACGCAGCGATTTGCCGTTGTTGAGAGTCTATGTTTCTGAACAGGCCCACTCGTCGATCGAGAAAGCGGTAATCACCCTCGGCCTGGGCCAGAGGGGACTCCGCAAGATTCCCACTGACGCTGAATTTCGGATGGATGTTAAGGCCCTCGTCGCGGCGATTGAAGAGGACAAGCAAAATGGATACGTTCCTTTTTGTATCGTTGCGACTGTTGGCACCACGTCCACTTCAAGCATCGATCCGGTGGCAGAGATGATTCCCATCGGTGAGAAATATGCGATGTGGCTACACGTGGATGCCGCGTATGCTGGTTCGGCTGCGGTGGTCCCGGAGTTGAGACATATTCTCAAGGGATGCGAGCGAGCCGATTCAGTCGCGGTAAATCCGCACAAGTGGTTGTTCACGCCTTTCGATCTTTCAGTGCTGTATTGCCGTCACATGGATCTGTTGCGCAAGGCGTTTTCGCTCGTTCCGGAATACCTGCGAACTCCGGAACAGGAGAAGGTCCGCAGCGGTTCAGATTATGGAATTCAACTCGGGCGGCGTTTCCGGGCCTTAAAACTTTGGATGATCATTCGTTACTTTGGGCACGAGGGATTAGCCGCCAGGATTCGCGAGCATTGCCGGCTGGCGAACGTGTTTGCTTCGTGGGTACAAGAGTCTCCGACCTGGGAAATGATGGCGCCAATGCCGCTGGCTCTTGTTTGTTTTCGCGCTTGTCCGGAGATGGAGGGAGTTGATGAATCCACGCGCACCGAGCGCCTCAATATTTTGAATGAAGCGATCATGCATGGTGTAAATGCGACCGGAAAGGCACTCCTGTCGCATACAAAACTGAATGACAAGATCACGCTCCGGATCTCAGTCGGAAACATTCGCACAACTGAGAAACACTTGCGCCAGGTTTGGGAGTTGCTCAACGAACAACTTGAATTACTTTCGAAAAGCTAGCGAGACCAAAGGCACTGATGAGATCACGAACTGACACGAAGTAACACGAAAAGAGCGCCCTTGTTTGTGTGATTTCGTGTGGTTTCGTCGATCGTGTTTGTTGTCAGCAACTCGGTGGAGTGACCGCTGGGCGAAAATCAGATGCAATTCTTGAAACAGAGCGCGATTCGCACTAGTCCCGAGCGGCTATTCGCGTTTCATGAGCAACCGGATGTTCTGACCCTACTGCTACCGCCCTGGGAAAGCGCCCGCGTAATCCAGTCCGCGAGAATTTCCGAAGTTGGCTCCCAGGCTATTATTGAGACAAAGGTGTTGGGCCCCATTTCGGTGCGATGGATTGCGGAGCACAGGCTTTACGATCCACCGCGCTTGTTTGAGGATATTCAAGTTAAAGGTCCATTCCGTAGTTGGCGACACCGGCACATAGTTGAGCCACATCCAGATGGAGCTCTGCTCCGAGATGAAATAGACTATGAACCGCCGCTCGGATTCTTAGGACGAGCAGTGGCGCCGTGGATGATCGAGCGTCGGCTCCGCAAGCTTTTCGATTACCGACATGAAGTAACCCGACGATGGTGTGAAGGAATGGAGACATAAAGTCTGGAACTCGTCCTGTTTAGAGTTCAAACTTCAGTTTCTCCTTTCCTAAACAACGCAAGCTAAAGCCTGGACTCTGAACTGCATGAGCGAGTTTTAAGTGTGTGAAATATGCTGACTCATATTGTTATCTGGAAGTATCGGGCTGACGTGGAAAAGGAAGTGCGCGAGGAGCACGTTCAGCTGTTGAGCAAATTGCCGAAGTTCATCAAAGAAATCGAAAGCCTCTCAGTAGGCTTTGATGTGTTGCGCCTTCCGCGTTCTTACGACAGTGGCCTGGTGGCGACGTTTAAGGACCAGGCGGCACTTCAAGCCTACACGGTCCATCTTGAGCATGTGAAAGCAGCCGATTTTGGCAGAAACATCAGCGAGCATGTCGCTTCAGTTGATTTCGAGAGTTGATTAGCTGATGAAGCGTTGGAAGAAACTCTCACTGATCCTGTTGCTCCTCCTAGTGCTCTCTCAAATTCCGTTCGCCTGCCGCCGTTACAAACTGGGAAAACTTCACGGGGCGATTCAGCAAATCAACTCCCAACGCTCGCCCAAACAAATATCCGATTACACTGAATACACCGGAGTGATGCACGTCCATTCCTCCCTGGGTGGACACAGCACCGGTCGATTCGAAGACATCATCGCGGCCGCCCAATCCAACGGTCTCGATTTTGTAATTATGACGGAGCATCCGTCGAACAATGTCGATACCGCGAGAATGACCCTCAGCGGCGAGCATGGCGGTGTGATGTTCGTCAATGGAAACGAAGTGAGCACGGTTAACGGCGACCGTCTGCTGCTGCTTCCGGGTGACTGGCGTGCGAGTGCGGCCGGCAGCCAGTCAACTAGTGAGGTGCTGGCCAATCAGCACTCCGACCGATTCTCGTTCGTTGCCTATCCAGGTGAATTTAAGAGTTGGGAGCAGACTGGTTATAGCGGCATTGAGGTCTACAATGTTTACACGAATGCGCGCAACATCAATCCTCTAATGATGTTCTTCGACGCTGTTTGGTCTTACCGGACTTATCCTGATCTCTTGTTTGCGAATTTTTATCGCCGGCCCGCGGAGAGTTTGAAATTATGGGACGAACAAATCAAGAGCAAGAATGAGAGGTTGGTGGCCACCGCAGGAAACGATTCCCATGCGAACGTCGGACTTAGCTTGAACGACTCAACCGGCAAAACTTTGCTTGGTATCAAACTCGATCCGTATGAACGAAGCTTCAGGCTAGTGCGACTCCACGTTCTAATTTCACCGCTTCCCAATACAGATCCCATATCTCCGGAGCGTGTTGCGGATAAATGGGACTTCTTGACGAGCATCGCAGCCGGGCATTGTTTCATTGGCTTCGATATCTTCGGCGACACCAGCGGGTTTAGTTTTACAGCCGAAGATCAGGATGAAAAGAAAATCATGGGAGACGAGATCAAACTTGAAGATCAAGTCCGACTGGCCGTGAGCGTACCAGTGCCGGCTCGCGTCCTGTTGTTGAAAGACGGCGAACGGATCCACGAAGTCAACGGAGTAAACCAGTTGGATTTTGTCGCGAAGGAGAAGGGAAGTTATCGCGTCGAAGTTTACCTCCCTCAACTGGGCAAGCCGGTAGGTGAACAACCCTGGATAATCTCTAACCCGATTTATGTTCGGTAGGACAGACATCCTGTCTGTCCATTGGTTGAGACGGATGGAGATGGACAGGCAGAAATGCCTGTCCTACAAACGACATCGCCCCACTGGGCAAAACCCGGTGGGGCGCGAAACCGGAAAGCTCCGGTTCAATATCGTCGGAAGCAGCGCTTATAAGACACTGTGATCTACTGTAGAGAGCCACGTTATTTGACCCTTCACTCGCTCATTCCCGAGTGTTAGGGAGGAGCGATTACAGTCTTCCTTATTCGGTTTTCAAGTGGACTTAGTCTAGGCTTGCCGGACGAACCCTGTCAAGAATCAGCTTGACCGATGCCGAAACGTACAACTACGCCCGGCGCAGTAATCGGGGGCGCTTTTGCCAATATAGAAGGCCGTTATGGTAAGGCCGTCTCATTAATATGGAAATTACTATCCCGACACCACGCGAATTCAGTTTTAAGCGAACGGCAATCAGCCACGGCTGGTGTCAACTACAGCCATTTGAAATGGATCAGGACAAGTGGGTCCTCACGCGCACCCTGGATCTGGACGACAGCAAACCGGTGACACTTTCAATCCGAGGACTGAAACGATCGCTGAAGGTTAGCGTGTCGCGCCAGCTTGATGAGCAGGGGCGCAGACAATTGCTAAGCGATGTCCGCCACATGCTCCGACTCGACGACAACATGGGCGAATTTCATGGGTTAATGGCAAAGGATCCTGATTTCAGTTGGATTCCCGCCCAGGGCGCCGGACGGTTGCTGCGCTCACCCACTGTGTTTGAAGACCTGGTGAAAATGATTTGCACGACTAACTGCTCGTGGGCGCTGACGAAAAAAATGGTATCCGGGCTGGTTGAGAATCTAGGACGCAAATCGGTTGAGGGCCGAAGAACGTTTCCGACGGCGAAAGCGATGGCCTTGATGCCGCTCAGTTTCTATGTGAACGAAGTTCGCGCCGGCTATCGATCGAGTTACCTGAAGCAGCTTGCTGATCGAGTCGCTTCCGGCGATCTCGATGTCGAAGCATGGCGCACGAGTTCACTGACGACCATGGAGTTAATAAAGGAGATGCGAGGCGTGATGGGTGTAGGACCATATGCGGCCGAGAACCTATTGAAGCTTCTGGGGCGCTACGATGGTCTCGCGCTGGACTCCTGGACGCGGGCAAAATTTTTCGAAGTCAGAAACAATGGCCGCAAGGCTTCAGACAAAAAAATTGCTCGTTACTACTCACGCTTCAAGGAGTGGCGTGGCCTTGTCTTGTGGTG